>Ga0302303_10000571_pt1 | contig 29062 bp, 24 predicted proteins | sample III_Palsa_E2_1_FD_194542 | JGI IMG/M metagenome (GOLD analysis project Ga0302303, IMG submission 194542) | Peat permafrost microbial communities from Stordalen Mire near Abisko, Sweden - III_Palsa_E2_1 | ecosystem: Environmental > Terrestrial > Soil > Palsa > Peat permafrost | place: Sweden...
AATCTTAACTCCTTGCGAACATGGTCATTATATATCCTGCTACTGTCTTTATTAATAAGCGGATGTTTTGCTTCATATAATAACCAAACTTATTTCCGGCCGGTGCAAAACCGGAATTTGCCCAACCCTAATGGGGATGTAATACGGGTTTACTTAGATAAGTATGGTTATTTTTATCCGGATGTTGCTGTGCCTATAGATAAACAGGTTTTTCTAAGGCCATATGAGCATGTTAAGGATGCCGACACTACCGGGGCAAACCTTTATTATTATTTCACCCATAATTCTTCGTCGCTTAATTTGCTGTCGCGATTTTACCATGTGCCGGGCAACGCCGATACAGATAAGGTGTATAATGATGTTGAGGATAAAGAGATAGCTGCTTATACAAGCGCGATACATAAAATGGTGCTAAGGCAGCATGCAGATAAATATGTCGTATTCATTCACGGCTTTAATGAAAAAGACGCTACCGCTGATTATGATTCGTTAAGGAAAAAGATCAATGAAGGCCATTATAACGACAAGCGCCGCATCGTATTTATAGAAATATACTGGGATGGGTTGAGGAACCTTGATAAAAAAATAAGATCTGCAATTACGATATGGGTACATGCGCAAAATAACAGCCGCTATGTTGGGCTTGCACTACGCGAACTGCTGGATAATTTAAAAGACCGCTTGCCGCTGGTGATGATCACCCACAGCTTGGGGGCGAGTGTAGGTACAGGTGCTTTATTTAATTGCACATCAAAATGGAGGCCCTTAAAGGACGAACGCGATCAAGCAGAAATGGATAACCTGATAAAGATGCGAACACCGGATTTTCCTGAAGTAAGGTTAGGAATGCTGGCCCCGGCAATGCCCGGTGTAAATACATTTATTGATTTTAACAAACGCTCGCCAAATATAACAGCTCAGGACAATCATATTTATCCCATTGTAATTGGCTATAATCCTTATGACTACGCGGTGAGCAAATGGTTCCTGTCGGCACATGTTGGGGCAACTACCCTGGGCTGTAATTACAAAACGAAGAATCAAACAGAGATACAACGGGTTAAACTCATTCTTGCCGACAGCCTGCATTACGATACAACCTATATAAATAAACTGATCGTCCCCATACAATTCACCACTAAGCGCAAATTTCCAATTCTACGTTTGCAAGAACACGAACTGCTTTATTATTTACAGGATAAGGCTAATGTGAAGAAGTTTTTAGATGATCTTTTTTTATAGAAAGCTTATAATTTAATATTGTTTAGTATGTGCGTAAACTTAAAGCGTTTTCCATATAATAGTAAGTAACCATCATGCTTACCAGGTTTTATCACAAGCCCTAAAACTATAAAATATAGCTGTGCAAACGTTTGCTTTAATTGTATTGTAATATTTATATTATTAAGTAATTTTTAATTAAAATAATAGTATAGACAATCAAAATATTGGCATTTATTGTACATTTCTCAAGTTAAGGGGATGATACCATACTGCCAAAAAGGGCCTTCCTTGCCCCAAATTAGAAAACATAGCATAAAATATAGCTTGATATTGAATATCAATCGTTTGCGCTAACTCCTTTTATAATAAATACTTTTTGTAATATACTTTTACTAATAAATTACCGCCAGTTATACAATTATCCGTTTGATTTAACCCCATGTCAGTGCATCAATCATACGAGGACCATGAACTGCTTTATTTGCTGAAAGCAAATAACGAGCTTGGACTTAAATATATTTATGATAAATACTGGAAGCGCCTATATATTTCCGCTTTTAGTATCATTCGGGAGGCGGAGCCTTGTGAGGATATTGTGCAGGATGTTTTATTACAATTGTGGCTCAAAAAAGACGAGGTTATTATTTATTCGCTGAAATCATATTTATTTACCGCGGTTCGTTACAAAGTCTTGTCTTTTATCAGATCGGCAAGTCAACGTAAAGTTTTTATTTCCACTGGCGAACTCGAACAATTGGCTGGCATTGAAGAGCTAAAAGACCGCTTAAATGAACGTGATATTAACGGCATGCTTGATAATGGCATAGCATCACTCCCGCAACGGTGTAAAGAAGTGTTTACGCTAAGCCGTAAAGAGTATCTCAGCAACAGGGAGATTGCAGAAAGGATGGGTATAAGTATAAAAACTGTTGAAGCACAGATGACCATCGCTCTCAGGCAACTCAAAATAAACATGAGTGAATTTTTATTTGGCCTTATAGTAATCCTTTATTTGATCAAATAAAAAATATTTTAAGTTGCTTTAGGGGTTAGGCCTTTCTATACAGACGTATAGGTATGGACCAACCCATGACCAACGAAGAATTTAAGAACCTGGCCGCTAAATGCCAGGATGGAACTGCTTCTGCTGCCGAAAGGGAGGCATTCAACAACGCTTATCATTTATTATCCACCCGACATACCGACTGGGATAAGGAACTGATGGGTGATGAAGAAAGCGTAAAATCTGAAATATACTTATCTTTAGTTAACAAAGTAAACAGCACGAAAAGAAGTAGCAGGGTTCACAGCCTCTACAGATATATGGCGGCGGCTTCCATTTTACTGTTTCTTTCCATTGGAAGTTATTTTTTACTAAGCAAACAACCGTCTGTACAACAATCCGCTCAAAATAAGGCCAATGATCTGAAGCCGGGTGAAAACAGGGCCACGCTCACTTTAGCCAACGGGCAAAAGATTGTTTTAACAAAAAGCATGAGCGGCCAGCTTTCAAAACAAGGAAATATGAACGTTCAAATGGGCGCTGGTGGAACAATTACCTACATCCCTGTTGAAGATAGCCATACCACACACGATGCTGTAGTCTATAATACCTTAACCACTAAAAAAGGAGAACAATTTCCATTGGTGTTAGCGGATGGTACGCAAGTTACGCTTGATGCAGCTTCGTCCATAACTTATCCTGTGGCATTTAATAATAAGGAAAGGAAGGTCACTATAACCGGGCAGGCTTATTTTAAAGTGGTGCATAATGCGCAACAGCCTTTTCAGGTATCAGTTAGGGGCCAAACTATCAGCGATATCGGCACAGAATTCAATATCAATGCCTATGATGATGAAGGCACCGTTAAAACTACTTTGTTAGCCGGTAGTGTAAAGGTTTCAAAAGCAAACGAATTGGTTGTTTTGTCGCCAGGCCAGCAATCGCAGGTAGCAGACAACAGCAATAAAATCACATTGATCAAAGATGCTGATATAGAAACCGCAATCGCCTGGAAAAGCGGCCTGTTCCAATATAATAATGCCAATATACAGACCGTAATGCGCCAGTTGGCGCGGTGGTATGATGTAGACATCCAATACGAAGGAGCTATTCCGCAACGTGAGTTCTCGGGCAAGATGCAAAGAAACCTTAATGCTTCGCAAGTATTGGACTTGCTTAGCTTCACCAAGATACATTTCAGGATCGAAGGAAAGAAAATTATTGTAACGCCCTAATTGGCAACGAGCAGTTAACCCTATTATTCACATTAAACCAAAAACTATGGCCGGCAGAAATTAAAAGATCAACAAAAGGCATTCAAATAAAAAACCGGGCAGTGAGTCGAAGCACATCCCGGTAATAGTTTGAGCAAACCTTCCCGGATAACCGGGTAAACAATTTGGACAATTGACAGAATCTTAACTCAAACCATACAAATGTAATGAATTTTACTACTTTTTTTAAAGCGGTGCGGTGTGTACTGCTTAACCCTCAACAGTTACTGATCAATTTGGCGGAAACGTTTCGCGGTCATTCGTTACTGTTTAAAAGATTATTTATGCGGATAAATATAACGGCACTGATAATTATACTTGGCTTATTGCAGGCAAGCGCAGTAACGTATGCTCAAAAAATTTCATTAAATGAAAAAAATGCTCCGTTAACCAAAATTATTTCTTCAATAGAAAAGCAAAGCAGCTATGTGTTTTTTTATGACAATAAGGATGTTGATAAGGTCAACGTCAGTATTGATATAAAGGACGCGCCAATTAATGAAGTATTGGACAAATGCATTAAAGGCTTGCCGCTAACCTATAAAATTACCGATAAAACAATTGTTTTATCGCAAGAAAATGCAGCGCTTAATGATAACCCAATGCCTGCGGCAGTTCCATTTACAGTTACAGGTACAGTTACTGATGAACACAATACGCATCTGCCTGGTGTAACGGTAAAAATTAAAGGCACAATTAAAGGTACCGTGACTGATGCAGCCGGAAATTATGCTATCCAGGTTAACAAAGGCGATAGCCTGGTTTTTTCGTCTGTAGGATTTGTTTCGCAGATAGTAGCTGTAACCCGGGCAGGTATTTATAATATTCACTTAACCGAAGATTCAAAAGCATTAACCGAAATTGTGGTAACAGCTTTGGGTATAAAGAAAGAGAAAAAGTCACTGGGATATGCCGTACAAACGGTAAAAGGCGAAGATATGGAAAAAGCGCGCGAGCCTAACATAGAAAGCTCACTTACAGGTAAAGTAGCCGGGCTTACCGTGTTTAATCCAAGCACATTATATCAAAGCCCTGAGATTACATTACGCGGAAAACCAACCGTAATTGTTATTGACGGCATTGTGTCGCAAGACGATACCTGGAACCTGAACCCCGATGATATTGAAAGTGTTACTGTGCTTAAAGGCCCGGTAGCGGCGCTTTTATATGGTGGCGTTGGCGTTAACGGCGCTGTACAAATAACTACCAAAAAAGGTAAAGCCGGCGCTAATGGCACAGAGGTTTCAGTAAATTTAAGCGACCAGGTACAGGCTGGTATATTAAACGCGCCTAAAACGCAAACCGAGTACGGAATGGGATGGGATGGCGAGTATGCCTATGTGGATGGCAAAGGCGGTGGCTTATATGATAACTACGGTTACGTATGGGGCCCTAAGCTTAACCAAAAAGATCCTTCAACCGCCAGTGGTTACCTGGAACTTCCCCAGTATAACAGCCCCTATAATCCTGACAAAACATACCAGGTTATAGAAGGAACCGATACGGTAAATACCCATTATCAACCTATCCCGTGGATAACGCGTGGGCAGAATAATCTTACAAATTTTCTTAATAACGAATTATTATCAACAGCTAACGTAAGCGTGGCAGGAAAAACAGATAAATCAGATTTCCGCATTTCGGCTACTGAAGTTTATCAAAAAGGGCAGGTACCCAATACTAAGCTTAGTTCAACCACTTTAAGCCTGGCCGGGGACACAAAAATATCAGATAAGGTAAGGATAGATGCTAACCTATCGTATAACAGGCAATACACGCCTAATTACCCGGTAAGCGGTTACGGCCCTACGAATTATTATTATAACATATTGCTGTGGATGGGGCCTGATGTTAATATCAACGACCTGAAAAATTACTGGCAGCCGGGCCAAACAGGCACACAGCAGTTCACTTACAATTACACCTGGTACAATAACCCCTGGTTCCTGGCGAACCAGTATATAACCGGTTATATTAATAATGTGGCAGTAGGACAAGCCAGCATAACCTATGATATATCAAAGCACCTGAGCTTTTTACTGCGCAGTGGCGGCACTATATCAGGCTCATCAACAAACACTGATGTCCCTTACAGTTTTATTAACTATGGTGTATCTGCTGAACCGCAAGGGGGGTTCAGCATGGGCAATACCAATTCTTTGATAATTGTTTCAGACGCAATACTGACTTACAAACAGCATTTTCTTAAGGATTTCGACCTTACTGCCAGAGCAGGGGCTGCAGACAGGTATCAAAATACCACCGTCTTAAGTGCTTCAACTTCAGGTGGTTTACAGGTGCCCGGAGTTTATAACTTAAGCAACTCCAACAATCCCACAACTTCATCAAATTCGTTGACAGAAGAAGAAGTAAAAAGCTTATACGGCAATGCCGACATTGGATACAAAAGTTGGGCATACCTTGATGTAAGTGTGCGCAACGACTGGACAAGCGTATTAAAAGTACCTAATAATTCATTCTTTTATCCGTCGGCCTCATTAAGCCTTATCCTCTCGGAAATGTTTAAACTGCCCGATTTTATATCGTACGCCAAGATCAGGGGCGGGGATGCAAGTATTTATAATGATCGTGGAATTTCTCCTTATCAGATATTGCCTACATATAATTCAGGTAGCAGGTGGAACGGAACGCCATCGCTTGATCAACCAGGTACGCTTTATGCGCCCAATATTACTTCAAACCGCACCCACGGCCCTGAATATGGCCTCGAAATGCAATTCCTGAAAAACCGCTTAGGATTTAGTGCTACATACTATGACTACCTCGACGATCACTACGTTGAAGACGTACCGCTATCTTATGCATCAGGATATGAGACCCTGGTTAAAAACAGTGATGTTTATAACAGGAAGGGTATAGAACTTGAAATTACCGGCACCCCGGTAAAAACGAGTGATTTTAGGTGGGATATATCTGCAAACTGGAGCGAAACCCGCGACTATGTACGATCATTAGGCGGCGAGCAGCAACGCGGATACATAAAGGTAGGCGACCGTGTAAATGCGGACTGGGAAGACCAGGGTTATAATTATGTTGGTTATGCATGGCAAAAATCGCCCAGCGGGCAAATTGTGTACCAAAACGGATTGCCGCAGTATATTAATCAGGCGGTTGTACTGGGCCTAACTGATCCTGACTGGGTGTTTGGTGTTACCAACAACTTCAGGTACAAGAATTTCTCGCTCAGCATTTCGCTTGACGGGCGCGTAGGCGGTGTATTGTTTGATGCACTTGAACAAGGCTTGTATGAAGGTGGTATGGCACCGCAAACGGCTAATGCTTACAGAGATGCTGCTTACCAGGGAAAATCAACTTATGTGGGCCAGGGCGTAACAGTAACCAGCGGAAGTGTAACCTACGATTTTCAGGGGAAAGTAATAAGTGATACGCGGAAGTTCGCCCCAAATACCACACCGGCAAATTATATCGACTGGGTATTTGCTTACTATAATAACGGAATAGATGAGGCCGACCTTTACAAAAGGACATTTGTGAAGATAAGGGAAGCAATCCTTACTTACACATTGCCGTCAACACTCCTTGGCAGATCATTTATAAAATCTGCAAGCGTTTCGCTGGTTGGCCGTAACCTGTTCTTGTTCACCAAGGTACCTGATATCGATCCTGACGGATTTTCCGGCACCAGCACCAACCTGGGCGACCCAAGCTACCGTAACCTTGGCCTGAACCTGAACCTGAAATTTTAATTTATTTATTAAAAAAGATACTGAGATGAAATATCATAATAAATTACTAATACCGTTTATCGTGCTTTGCATGGTATTGGTAACAGCGTGTAAAAAGCAGTCGTATTACCAGGTAAACCCAAATAGCCCGTCAACTACCACACCCGCGTTGTCCTTTACAGATATTGAAATAAATATATTTGACAATTTTACATTAGAAAGTAGTTATGCTGATCGTCATTTGGCTTATTACGAATTTCTAAACTCATTTGTACAATATAGTTGGACACGATCTGACCCGGGTGCTGCTTCATACAATTACGGCAATTACGATGTACTGCGCCAGGTAAATGACATGGACGCGGCTGCGGCCAAAAGTGGAGCAGTAACCTACCAGGCGCTGGCGAAATTTTTCAGGGCGGTACTGTTTGCACAAATGACCGAAACTTATGGCGATATCCCTTACTCGCAGGCGCTACAGGCTCAAACCGGCCTGTACAAACCTGTGTACGACACGCAAAAAAGCATTTATGTAGGAATACTTGCCGATCTGGAGCAGGCTAATGATATGCTTGACCCCGCGTCGGGAGCGATACAGGGGGATATTATTTATAACAATAGCGGTAATGACGTATTGGAGTGGAAACAATTGATCAATGCCTACAAACTAAGGTTGCTTATCCATCTTTCCAAAAAAACAACCGATCCGGATCTGAATGTTATACAGCAGTTCAATACCATCATTAATAACCCGACAAAATACCCGTTAATGTCGTCTGATGAAGATAACGGCCAGATCGTTTTCAATGTTTCGAATATTAGCAATTATAACCCAAATTACCTCAGCAATGACCTGCAAAGTGGTGTTTCAATGGAACAAGGCTTTGTTACTATGCTGCAAAACCTAAAAGACCCGCGTTTGTTTAGCTTTGCAGCACCAGTAGGTGGGAAACCGGCAGGTGTGTTCAGCAACTATGCGGGTGTAAATGCAGGTCTATCGGTGTCTGACATGCAAAATGATGGAAACAACGCCTCACGTATAAACAGCAGGTATTATACCAGCCAAACCAACGAGCCATATATCTTTTTCAGCTATGCCGAACAGGAATTCCTGATTGCCGAGGCTATTTCGCGCGGGTGGGTAACAGGAAGTGCCGCAACCCATTATAATAATGCTATAACTGCCTCGATGAATTTTTACGGCATAAGCGGCAGTGATGTAAGCACATATCTCGCTCAGCCGGCTGTAGTATATAATCCCACGAATGCCTTATCGCAGATCATAACTCAAAAATATATTTCCTTTTTTATGAACTCAGGATGGGAGGCATTTTTTGAGCAGCGCCGCACCGGTATACCTACGTTTGATATTGGCCCTGGTACATTGAACAATGGTATACCTAAAAGATGGATGTATCCCGACCGTGAGCTAACTGATAATAGCGCTAACCTGACTGCTGCTATACAAAGGCAATTTAACGGAGTTGATGACATTAATGCTACTATGTGGCTTTTGCAATAGGTTTAATGTTTAACCAAGGAAATAAGTTAGTTTTTATTTAGTGTTTGTATCTCTTATGTGCCGGGAAACCGGTACATAAGAATACATTTTTACTCTGAACTGTACCATTTATTAATATTATGATGAAATTCAAGTTACTATTAACAATAATTGTATTTTACCTTTATTGTTTTACCGCTATTGCGCAAACAAAAAAAACAGTATTTATTATTGCGGATGGAATACCCGCTGACGTTATCGAAAAGCTGAATACGCCTAATATACAGCGTATGATAAGGAGCGGCAGCTATACCAGGATGCACGTTGGTGGCAATAAAGGAACTTATAGCGAAACACCTACCATCTCTGCCGTTGGCTATAATAGCCTGCTTACAAGCACCTGGTTAAATAAGCATAATGTTGATGATAATGATATTAAAGCCCCTGATTATTACTACCAGAACATTTTCAGGATTTTCAAAGATCAATTCCCGCAAAAAAAGACGGCCATATTCTCAAGCTGGCTGGATAACCGCACCAAACTTATTGATGATCATTTACCCGACGCAGGGAAACTTATCGACATTCATTTTGACGGATATGAATTAGATACAATGAATTTTCCGCATGATAGCAAAAAAAACTACATGCATAAAATTGATGAAAAAGTAATTGATGAAGCTTCCCGAACCATAAAAGATAGTGCTCCGGATCTCTCATGGATCTACCTGGAATATACTGATGATATGGGCCATATGTATGGCGACAGTCCGCAGGATTACAACGCCGTAAAATTAATGGACGCGCAGGTGGGGAGAGTGTTAGCTGCCATTGCCTACCGCAAAAAGAAATATAAAGAAGATTGGCTGCTGATCTTAACTACCGATCATGGCCGTACTGAAAAAGATGGGAGAGGCCACGGTGGCCAGTCGGTAAGGCAGCGTACAACCTGGATGGCAAGTAATTATCCGCATCTTAACAATTACGCGCAGTATTATAATCCCGCTATTGTAGATATCACACCTTCTATCGCAAATTTTATGGGCATGACTATTCCTAAAGATGTAGCTCAGGAAATGGACGGTGTTCCATTAATCGGTAAAATATCTGTTGGCAACCTGGCAGCTAATTATTTCCAGGATCAGATTGATCTTACCTGGAGCGCATTACAAACAACCGGTACAGTGAAAGTATGGATAAGTACTACCAATAATTTTAAAGATGGCAGTCCGGATCATTACCAGTTAATGGGAAACTATCCGATAAATCAAAAACATGCCCTGATCAATGTGAAAAATATTCCTTCGTCATTTTATAAGATATTGCTTACCGGTAAAGATAATATGGTTAATACCTGGGTTGTTAAGGAGACGGAGAAATGAAATATTTTTTGAGTGCATGCTTTTTTACAATTTCGGCCATCTTTCTTAACGGATGCCATCAGTCGTCCGTTAATAAAAGCGGCCTATACTTACAACCGGCGGGCCAGGCATGGGGCGCCTTATATCAGCAACGTGCGGCCGAATATAAAGCGCTTGCTTTTCAGGCCTATAATATTGCACAACTCAGGTTAGATCAACAACTAAAGCTAAAATCGAAAAAACCGCTGGCTATAATTACTGATATTGACGAAACCGTATTAGATAATAGCCCCTATTTTGTTGCATTGGCAAAACGGGGAGAAGTGTACAGTGATTCATCATGGGTAAAATGGACGGCCCGGATCAAATGTGATACCGTGCCGGGTGCAGTCCGGTTTCTGAAATATGCAGCAGAAAAAGGCGTAACTATTTTTTATATCACCAACCGTTTTCAACAGGAGTTTTCGGCAACGCTAAAGAATCTTAACAAGTGGGGATTGCCACTGGCCGACAGTACACATTTATTTTTAATGAACAGTGATGACAGCAAGGAATCTCGCCGGTTACTGGTACAGCAAAAGTATAACATTGCTTTGCTGCTTGGCGATAGCCTGGGCGATTTTGATAAGTTTTTTGATCACTTAACTGACAATGACCGAACAATACATACGCAACAAATGGCCGGATTATTTGGTGATAAGTTTATTGTGCTCCCAAATGCCATGTATGGTTCCTGGGAGGATGTTTTATATAAAGGTAAAAACGTAAATTCCATTCAAGAGAAGGATCAGATCCTGGCAAACGATTTAAAATAAAAAGGACAGCTGTCCTTTTTATTTTAAAAAGGGCTTGTAATCTGCAAGGCGTTTAAGTAGCACTTTATTATCGGCAATTATTTTTGCCCTTTCCGTTTCGCCTGCAGGCACAATAATATAGCCATATGGCGCTTTCTTTTCGCCCAGGAACAAGGATTCAGGGTGAACTAACATGGGCCCATCTGCCTGGCCGTTTGGTATGTTGCCTATATCAGCATTTGTTAAATACGGGGCATAAAACATGTAATGCGGCATATGCATGGTCATCACGTTATGCTCATCCGGTTTTGCCGGGTAGGTACGCATAATTGGGGCCAGCATGTATGATATGCCGGGCCTTGCCGGGGCTTTATATATTCCTTTTTTGATCCTGTCAATTATAATATTCCTAACCTGCAGGGCTGTGAATTTACCGGTGGCCCTCATAGCCGCTGCGTCCATGTAAACAGGGAAAATTACTCTGGCGCCTTCAGCATCATAACTAATAGCAGTAACAATGTCGTTTCTGAATTCTGCCCATTCCCAGGCTGTTCTCATTACAAAACAAATAAACCCGTTCGATCCCTTACGGGCTATGTAATACCCTTTTGCCGGGTCTAACAAATAAATAGTAGCGCCAGGGCGCAGTTGCGGGGGTAGTGAACTCAGCGCGTAGTCAGTTTCCAGCCCTACAGGCATCTTGTCAAGTTTGGGGTCTGCCGGCTTTTGAGCAAAGCTTTGGGTGGCAATAAACAGAATGGCAAGAAAGGATAAAGTTCGCAGGCATTTTTTTGCCGGGCTGGTGATAGTTTTCATGTTTTAGGGTTTAATTACTATACTTTAGTGTATGTTATACTGAAATGAAGTTATCGCATTGAATTAGGTTTAACAAGGGGCAGAACTGACAATTTAAGGGGGTATTTGCGACTACTAAAATCCTGAGGCGTAGCCACATTATTATAAAACAGATTAGGTTTAAAGTTGGCTAAAGTACCGGTGTTTTTGACAATGATCATGCGATTTTTTTGCCCCTGTAATTTTGAGGCGTTAGTGTAAAGTTTTTCCTGAATAATCTTATAAATGAACTGGTATTTTCAAAGCCAACCATACCCACTATCTCATTAATTGGGTAAATGGTATCATTGAGCAGGCTTTTGGCCTTGTTAAGCCGTATTTTTAGCAGGTATTGGTGGGGCGAACAATGGTATAGCTCCTTAAATAATTTATATAAGTGACATTCAGATAAACAGGCAACTTTACTAAGCTCTTCAATGCTTATTGCCTTGTTGCAATTGCTTATCATGTAATCTTTAACATTGTTAAGCCTTTTAAATAATTCTTTGCGGGTGCATGGTTTTACAAAGTTTAGCCGCCTGCTATTTATCAGCTCTTTATGATTAACCTGGTAAAAAAGCAATAAGGAATGGTGCAGGTATACATTTATTAGTAGTTCGTTGTTTACTTTTTTGTCGAAATGATCTTTCAGGTGCAGCAGGTTAAACATCAAATCGTTTTTAAAGGGGTAGAGTGTTTCATAAAAAGCCGGGGGGGTATCAGCATCATCAAAAGGCATATCCATTAATACTGCGTCATCGCAAACAAGTGTGCGGTTATAATCAGCTAAAAACTTTTTTGAGAATTGTACTGAAAAAGTATTTGACAACCCATTGCTATAAATTTTACGCTGATAGCTTGTCCCATCGTTCAAAATCAAAAAATACCCCGGGAAAACATTGATGATTTTATTATTCAGCTTGTATTCCTCGTTGCCCCTTGTTACCATCCTTATGGAAAAATCACTTTGCTCATCGCGGTAAAAAGCCTCGCTGGTAGTTTCGCTGTATAATTTATTCTGATTGCTTAGTATTTTTAAAGTTTTCATATCGATAGGTTTAATAATCGTCCTCGTAAAATCTTTCTTCCAGTATTTTATAATAGTTGCCCCAGTTATCTTTAAACTCAAGCATAAGCCCCTGCGGGGTATATTGCGGCCCGTTTATAAAATGAATGCCTAATGTTTTCAGTTGAAAATAATTGCTCAGGCAATCATTGGTATGTATCAGTACGGGCTCCTGGCAATTAGCGCCCGGGATTAATAGTAGCTTAAAATAATTGCCCAGCTTATCATATATAAAAGCCTGCTGTTCATGGTCAGCTGGCATCGTTTCAAACCCCATGGTTTGCACCAAAAATTCAAGTGATTTTAAGGGCTCTTTTAAAATCAGTTGCTGATATTCTTTTACGCTGGTTTGATGTGGTACCAATGCTGTAATTATTAATAGTTAATTAATATGGCACCCGCAGGTGGGTACTGCCATATAGTAAATATGGGGGGATAGAAAGGCTGGGGGAAATAATAGCTATACATGGCGCTTTACAGCATGTTAACTACATATTTGAAAATATAAATTACTTTTATACACCATAATGCTGCGCTTATACCCTAATTATGGCTATTGGTGATTTTTTGCAGTAGCTGACAGATTTATTTAGAACTTTACAAGGTGAACAAACGCTTTCTACTCCATATTTTATTCTGGCTGGCTTATTGGTTGCAGAGTACCTTGCATGAATACACCTGGGTGCATGATAATTTTACCAACCAAACCAATGCATTGTGGCTGGCGTTCTTGTTCAACTCTTGCCTGGTGCCTATAATAATGCTGTTTACCTACCTGGTAATTTATGTGTTTATTGATCAGGTGCTTACCGCGAGGCGTAAACTTTACATAGTAATACCTCAGGTTGTTTTAGCCCTGCTGGTTGCTATTTTTTTGCAAAGTATGGTAAACAACTATGTTGTTGATGCAAAATTATATCCTAACCAACCCGTCACTTTTGCAAATGTGTTTAACATTTACAATGGTTTTATGGCGCTGCTTGATACTGGTTATGTGACCGGTATAGCCTTAGCGCTTAAGCTTTTCAGGATGCAGATAGGCGATCTGCGCAATAAACGCGACCTGGTAAAGGATAAGCTGGAAACTGAATTGAAATTTCTGAAAAATCAGATAAACCCGCATTTCTTATTTAACACGCTGAATAATATTTATAGCCTGGCCCGCAAAAAATCTGACTATGCGCCCGAAATGGTTTTAAAATTATCAAAACTGCTGAGGTTTATGCTATATGAATCGGGCAAGGATACCATACCTATTGCCGATGAGATACGTATAATAGAGGATTATGTTGAACTGGAAAGAATAAGGTATAATAACCGCCTCAAATTATCATTCGACAAACAGATAGATAATATGGGCCAACTGATAGCGCCAATGATATTGCTCACCTTTATTGAAAATGCTTTTAAGCATGGCGTAAGCGAAACAACCGAAGATACCTGCATAAGCATAAAAATAGTTTTGCAAAAGGGCCAGCTAACGTTTTTTATAAATAACTCGCAGGAATATAATGGAGTAAACGAGGTGCGGGAAAAAATAGGCTTAAGTAATGTACGCCGGCAACTGGAATTAATGTATCGCGATTTTAACCTGGGTATTGATAACCTGACCGATAACTTTAACGTAAACCTGCATATTAACTTAAACAGCTATGCAACAATATAACTGCATAATAATTGAAGATGAACCGCTGGCTGCCGAAATATTACAGGATTATATTGCCGATGTCCCTTTTTTAAACCTTAAACAAACTTATCCGGATGCGGTAAGGGCGCTTGAAGGTTTACGTGCAGGCAATATCGACCTTATATTTTTAGATATTAATTTACCTAAATTAAAGGGGCTCGATTTTATACAAACGCTTAAGCATCCCCCCAATATTATTATAACTACCGCCTACCACGAATATGCCTTGCAGGGGTATGAATTAAATGTAGTTGATTACCTGTTAAAACCGATTGAATTCAGCCGGTTTTTAAAATCGGTAAATAAGCTTAAATCTATTGTTTCTGATAAAGCCTACACCGCCCCCATATTTATTGGTGATGGCCGCGACCATATGTTTGTAAATACAAACCGAAAAAAGGTAAAGCTGTATTTTAAGGATATACTTTATATTGAAAGCTTTAAGGAATACGTTCGTATTTATACCATCGAAAAAATATTGACCGCCAAGTTTCAATTGGGGCAAATAGATGAGCTATTGCCAAAGGCAGATTTTTTACGCATACACCGTTCTTTCATTGTTTCTAAAACCAAAATAGAGGCTTACAATAATGCCGAGGTTGAAATAAATGGCAAACCCCTGCCTATTGGCCGAAGCTATAAGGAATTGGTGTTAACTTTTTTAGACAGAGAAACTGTTTAAACACCCGCGCTCATTTCATGATCTATTTTCTTTCTGTAAAAACCAGTGTGCCATTTAAACAGGCGCTTTAAAACCTGGTATCTCCGTAAACGGATGTTTTATCCCTTCGTGCAATCCGTTATTTAGTCGAATTCTCAAATACAGAGGATTGGCATATCCCGTGAAATCCATATTCCCTAAAATTACATTTCACTAATTAACTGATCATTAAAATGAATAAAACTTCACCCCCCACATGAAGATGCCTGATGTATTTAAGCGCTCATAATTCAAAAAAAACCGGGATCACCTCATTAAAAATAAAATATTAACATGAAACAAAAATTACTCATAATTTTTTGTGCAAGCTTTTTGCTTATACAACAATCCTTTGCACAAAACCGTACAGTTACCGGTACGGTTACCGGTAAAGATGACGGTTTACCCATACCGGGAGTAACCATAAACATAAAGGGAACAACTGTTGGCGTTGCAGCAGATGGTACAGGCAAATACAAGATAAATGTACCGGCCGGCGGTACACTTATATTTAGTGCTATCGGTTATTTGTCTCAGCAGCTAATCGTACAAGGCGATGTGCTGAATGTGTTGCTTATATCAGCAAACACGCAGCTTAACGAGATTGTCGTAACAGCTAATGACATCAAAAGAGAAAAAAGAACACTAGGTTACTCTGCACCAACCGTAAGCAACAAGGAGTTAACTGAGGGAGGTAACCCCAGCGCACTTACCTCATTAACAGGCTTAATTGCAGGCGTTAACATCACTTCAGCTTCAAATGCGCCGGGTGCCTCAACCAGGATCGTTCTTCGTGGCGGCTCATCTATTACAGGTAATAACCAGGCTTTACTGGTTGTTGATGGTGTACCTATTGACAATTCAACTGTTATAGGCGGCGCAAGCACCTTAACAGCGGTTGATTTTGGAAACAGGGGCAATGATATTGACCCGAATGACATACAATCCATCACTGTGCTAAAAGGCCCTGCGGCGGCGGCCCTTTATGGCTCAAGGGCATCTAATGGCGCGCTTATGATCACCACCAAATCAGGCGGAAACCATGCAAAAAAATTAGAAATAACACTTAACTCTACCAATACATTCTCATCAGTGCTGAAATTACCTGCTTTTCAAAACGAGTATGGCCAGGGGTATATGTCAGGATCGGCCACCAGCCCCGGCTACGTTACAGGTATAAATGACGCGGCTGATAACTTTAGCTGGGGAGGCCCTTTTACCGGGAAAGTGGAACCATGGGGGCAAGAAATTGATAGTGTAACCCAAACCAAGCCATATTCGGCCTTGCCAAACAATATAAAAGATTTTTTTACGACCGGTTTTGCCGCAGACAACAATTTAGGTATTTCATCAGGCGATGATAAAAGCAGCTTCTATTTAGGCCTAAACTCGTTAAATTCCAATGGGGTATTTCCGGATAAGAGCGACACTTATGATAAATTTGGAGTAAGGTTTAACGGTAAAACTACGCTTGCAAACAATTTTACTGCAAGCGTTAATTTTAACTATAATAAAATCCAGGCAAATGTACCTTCCGGCGGAGAGGCTGCAAATGGCTTATGGAGTAACTTAATGCAAACGCCAAGGGATATCCCGATTAATACGATGGGAGATCTGAGCAATAAGTATAATGGATATAATTCTGCTACCGGTACCTACGGTTTTTATGGCACTTATGTTTTAAATCCATATTATATTCTCCAGGACTTTAGTAACCTTGATGATGTTAACCGTGTTACCGGCGACGTTAACCTGTCATACAAACCTTTCAAATGGTTGAATATAGTAGAACGCATAGGTGCAGATTCGTACTCAGACCGCAGAAAACTTATTACACCTAAATATTTGTTTGAGCCTGATGACGAGTCGGGAACCGGACAATGGGGCCCGGAAACTAACAATGGATCTTATGAAGTGGATCAAATTAATGTAAACGAGGTGGTGCATGATTTAATGGTTACCGCGAGCCATAAATTTGGTGATGATTTTAGCGTATCATTATTGTTGGGGAATAATATCAGGGAACGCTCTACCACTTCGAGTTATATAAGAACTAACACCAGCGATGGCTTAGTAGTTCCCGGTTGGTACAATCTTGAAAACAGCAACGGCCCGGTTGACGTAGTTGCAGACGATATTGACATACAAAGACTGGTAGGTTTTTACGCTGATTTAAACCTATCCTATAAAAATTACCTGTTTTTAGAGGGAACTTTAAGAAATGATAGGTCTTCCACTTTACCTATAGATAACTACTCTTATTATTATCCAAGCGTAAGCGGCTCATTTGTATTTAGCGAATTGCTTAAAAGTACCGGTATTGGCGATTTTTTAAGTTACGGTAAACTACGTGCAAGTTTTGCGCAGGTGGGCAGCGATACAGACCCGTATGAATTATTAACCACTTATGGGAAAACGACCATTAATGGCAGCTTTGGCAATACTGTATTTCCATTCGGAAGTGTTCCTGCGGTGCAGGTTGGGTCAACACTTGGAAATAGTACCCTTCTGCCGGAGCAAACAACTTCATTTGAAATTGGTACAGAATTAGGGTTTTTGCAAAGCAGGCTTTCCTTTGATTTCAGCTATTACATTAACGATTCGAAAAACCAGATCATATCTATCCCGATCCCGAACTCAACAGGATATGGTTTTGATGAGGTAAACGCAGGTGAGATCCAGAATAAAGGTATAGAGTTAACTATCAGCGGAACTCCTGTTAAAACCAGCGATGTAACCTGGGATATATTCGGCACATTCACTAAAAATAACAGCGATGTAATTTCTTTGCCAAATGGTGTTTCACAGGTAGTGATAGGTGGTTTCAGCGGCATGGCAATAGTTGCGGCCGTAGGGCATCCTTATGGCGAATTTTACGCGGTAACAAACCAAACAGATGCACAGGGAAGAACTATTGTTAATCAAACTTCCGGGCAACCTTTAGCTACAACAACTGCGCAATACCTGGGTTCATATGAACCTAAATTTCAAACATCATTAGGTACAAATATAAAATACAAAAATTTTGCAGTAGGTGTATTGTTTGATGTTAAACACGGCGGCGTATTATATTCACAAACCAAGTCTCTTACAGATTTCGTAGGAACCGCGCTTGAAACCGGCGGCCCGCGGTATGGCCAGCCATTTCCAAATTCTGTGTACCTGAATGCTTCTGGCCAAAGTGTTGTTAATACAAACGTGCCTTACTCTGTGTATAATTATTTTACAAACACTATAGCAAATACACCTGGTATGGACATTGTTGACGCATCGTATATTAAGATGCGCAGCGCCACAATATCTTATACTTTTAATAAAGCGCAATTAACAAGCCTGCCGTTTGGCGCTTTAACTATTGGGGTATTTGGTAATAACCTGTTTTTATGGACACCAAAATCCAATGCATATGTAGATCCTGAAGTAAACTCAACCGGTGCCGGAAATGAGCAAGGTTTCGATTTTGCGGGAAATCCCTCAGTGCGTAACTATGGTATTAATTTAAAAGTTTCATTCTAACCATAAACATCATGACCAGAAAATATAAAGTAAACTTAAAACAAGCATTGTTTATAGCGCTTGTTGCCGCGGCCGGAGTTTCGGGATGTAAAAAGTATTTGGATATCAATCAAAATCCAAATAACCCGGATACCGCCGAACCCTCGTTGCTTTTGCCTACCACGCAGGCAGATATTAGCCAGGTAATAGGTAATTCCTTCCAGGTATATGGCAATATTTGGGCCCAATATTGGACCCAAAGCCCAATTGCGTCGCAATACAAGGCTATTGATCAATACAGCCCATTACAAACCGACTTTGACATATCCTGGCTTAATTTATATCGCGGCGCATTAATAAATGCTGATCTGATCACAAAAAGTACTGAATCAGGAATAGATAATATTAAAGGCATTGCCTACCTCATGAAGGCTTATAGTTTCCAGGTGGCGACTGATGCTTTTGGCAGTGTGCCCCTTTCACAGGCATTGCAGCCAACTATGTACAGAACTCCTAAATATGATCCCCAGCAAGCAGTTTATGACAGCATATTTATGTACATTAACAAGGCACTACCTTTACTTAATTCAACAAATGGTTCTCCGGGAATACAGGATCTGATATACCAGGGTAATATGGCCCAGTGGGTAGCTTTTGCCAATACGCTTGAGCTTAGGGCATATCTGCGTTTGTCTAAAGCAGATCCTGCCACTGCCCAGGCAGGCATTGCTGCATTATACAAAACCACCCCGACGTTCTTAACGGCAGATGCAACGATAACCTACACCTCTACAGGTGGTAATGAGAACCCGTTTTACAACGAAGCGAGCAGCCCTGTATTAGCTAAAACTCAAAATGTTGTGGCGAGCTCGACTGTTGTAAATGCCTTTACCAGGAATAATGACCCCCGCTTAGGTAAGTTTTTTGTTCTGTATCACAATAACGCGGATTCTCTGGAGTCTATTCCACAGGGAAGCTACCTGACAAACCCATATAAGATAATTTCTCCGCCATCCCCTTTGGTAGGCGGCCAGGCAATCAATCCTGCTTCTGCTACAGCCCCGGTAAAATTGATCTCTGCCGCTGAAAGTTATTTTTTACAGGCTGAAGCCGTTGCCAGGGGCTGGGCTACAGGTAACGTAACAGCTTTGTACGAAGCTGGCATAGCAGCAAGCTTTACGGCCACAGGGGCAGGAGACCCTACAACGTATATTAATACAGCACCCGACGGATTACCGGCTTTAACAGCTGCAGCCACTGTTGACGACAAGGTTAAAGCTATTATTACACAGAAGTATTATGCAATGTGTGGTTTCCAGGGTTTTGAGGCATGGACAGAATGGAGAAGAACAGGTTACCCTGCTTTTTTTGTTACTTCTGCATCGTCTCTGCTTGCCCCCGGACAAATGCCGTTGCGTATGCTCTATCCTAATTCTGAATTAACTTCAAATGCAAATTATCCGGGAACTGTTCCTGTTTATACACCCGTTTGGTGGGGCATGTAAAAGTTAAAACTTTTGCCATTACAAAAATCATTAATCGGCTTTCTTAGATAATAAAAAAAGACCCAGGCATAATTGCCCTGGGTCTTTTCTGTGTGCGCCACGCATGCAGGCAAACCATAGGGTGGAAGTCCCGAACGCGCCTTGATAATGTGAAGCGTTAACCGAAGAAACGTCATGTACAATGGTGTGAGAGGACAGTAAGGGAAATAATCCTTGATTTATTAAAAACCTGTTATGAATATCTTAGCTATTGCGATGGTGTAAAAAAAGAAAGGAATCGAGACCTCGCGTATCAATTCCTTCTAATTAACTATTAACTAACCTTATTATTGAAAAAATTAGTTGAACGAATGTATAGTTAAACCTTAAACCATAATATGCTAATACTCTTAATTTTATAATCGGTGCGTGTCATAAGCAAGATAAATCGTTTTAAACCGAACAATGAAATTTTTTCAATATAGTTATAATGCCTCTCTACTTATCTTATTAAATTTCAAATTTATTCTTAACAAATGGTTCTCATTATATAATGTGCTTTCCAGGCTCTTATCCTGTTTATAAATGTCTCTATAATAAATAACCGACCCTTCCCTCACTATCAATGTTAAATGTACCAATTTACCAGTACTGCCTATCCAGCGCAACCGCTCCATATTAATAGCCATTTTACGAATGAGTCTTTGCGGGATAATATAACAATCTCCGCTGCGCTGGCCAACCAATAATCTCATATGATCCTGCAGATCAAAATATAACTTAGATTTGGGTTGAACGTTATCTATGGCGCTAACGAAATTATTGCTTTGTGAGGCTAACAGTGGTACCGCATAGGCTTCAAACCTTGTGCCTTGGTCGATCTTTGCTCTGGTGTAAACCGGATTAAGCTTTCCATAGTGCAGATCATTTATAAAACGAATCATGGCATCGGTTAACAAGACATCATAAATAGCCTTTTCTTCGGAGTTTCTTTTTTGCTCAATCAATTTATGGAGTGTCGGGTACAATAATAAATTCGGGTGATAATCCTCATGGTTTAAACCATATTGCCTTACGCAATCCAGTAATAGCATGGCATCCCAGGCGTGTGTTCTTACTGTATCAGGCGCTATCCAGGCTAATTTATAGCCATTTTGCTTATAAAATCGTTCAACAGAACGTGGATAATATAAAATAGCACGTTGTTTTTTTATGGCTGAAATAATGGAGTTTTGCGCCTTTAATTGAAATGGGATCAACAGGACGATGAATAACGATAACCTGAAAAAAAGCCTTCGGCGTATCATATAGTTTTCATTTTAAGGTGAAATGCTACTGTTAATTGGTCTTTGGTTTTTATTATACCGCCAAGTTTCCTGGGAGGTATCAGCTTAAAATCGGAAAAGTTAACATCCCGCAATCCAAGTAAATGAATCACCTTATCTGTATCTTCTGAAATCAGGTAATTTACTGTATAAATCTTCCGTGTTCCGGCTATTTCTATTTCTACCTGACCGGTTATCGCTATAGCATTGCATGACAAATTGGGTAATTCGCTTAATGTCAAAAATCTAATCTGAAGCCTTGGATATTTTTTAGCTTTTAAGGTTTTACGCAAATCATGAGTCATCATGGCCTTGTGGCAATCAAAGCTTAATACGGCCGGATTTATACTTCCGGTCAATATAATACCCTTATTCTTTTTCCAAACTGTTAAGGTATCTGCCTTATCGCAGCCTGTGATATCGCAGGAAAATTTATCAACGTTTGTACTGCCATTCACAGTCAGGCTGCTGCTTTCGCTGATGAGCCATTTGGTTTGCGCATTTGCAGCAAGGCTCATCAGCATCAACATTATCACCAATTTGCAAGTCATGATTAAAACCCGATAGAGGCTTCTAATACGGCCCCATGAAAATTGCCCCCGTTAAGAATATTGGCAGATGGGTAACCTGCATAATCCTGGTTTACATATTCGGCTTTCATCATAATATTCCTGGTGATAAACCAGCCGAATGAGCCAGCTTCGCGGTTAACTGTAACATTTGAGGTATAACCCTGTAGCAAGGCAGTTACGGTGTTGTAACGAAAGCCAACCCAAAAGTTTTGCTTATCCTGCGGGAACCTGTAGATCAGGTCGGCCGCATATTGAGTTGCCTTGCGCTCGGTAGTTTCTGTAATGGCCCTGCCTTTGGCATCTTCAGCGGTTCCAAAAAACTCCAGTCCTTTATATTTCAGGAACAAATTTCCCATAACGGTATTTACTTCTTCACTAAATCCCGGGTTTAGTCTTCCTGAAAATGGGCTGTAATCATTTTCGTCAGAGAGTGTTGTTCCGTTGGCCACGTTTTGATTTTCCATTACGTTAAAATAATGTGAGCCGGTACGGTCGCCGCCAAAAAGTGTGCTGCTATTCGCGCTATGAACGGTGTAAGCCGACCCGGTGATCCTAACCCTAAAGTCTTTATTGACTTGTTTATCAAAACCAATTTTTCCGTGGAAAGCCGGATCAAATTGATTTGGTTTACCTGTTGCCGAATCAATCTTAGTGCTGGCAACTATTGTTGCATCCAGTTCGCCATTGGTAACACCGCCCATTACAAAAAAGCCCGAATTGGTATGGACATAAACTTCGGCGCCAATTTCTGTAGCAAACTCATCCATTATATAATTCTCAACAAAGGGATTATAAATGGTATTGCCACCGTCAGATCTCCTGAAATGCTGATCGCCATAATCCACATCAAACTGCCCAACCTTGATCGTAACACTTTTCATGATATTGTTGATCACATCGCTATTAAGAAATAACAGTTTGTCAAATTGGATATACCCACCTTTTACCCAGGTATCCTCATGGTGCCTGGAAGCGAGGTAAGCAGTAATATTCATCCTTATGCCATCTGCTAACTGTGCGTCAACATTCAGATTGGCCATCGGCAGATCGAAGCCATTGGTTAGGGTTTCAAGACTATTGACATTGCCGGTAAAACCGGTTTTTGTCATTGGCGTAGCGGTATTAAAATTTCTTAATGCCTGGAAAGCCATTTCGAAATTGCCGCCCACTTTAACTTTAAGCCCCGTAAACGGCACCGTATCAGTTTTAGACGTTTCAAAAACATTTAGCCCGCGTTGGTCATTCGGGCGGAAATATTGTAGCTGTTCCTGTTGTGCTTTTACAATGGTAGAAGCAAGGCAAAGGAATATTATAAGTTTTAGTTTCATGATTTTATGATTAAATAAGGTGTGTTAAATGGCTGATTCTTTTTTATAAACCAGCGTAAAATTGAGGGTGATGGCATCGCCTGTTTTCATGGCGCCCAGCATAAAAGTTGGGGGTTTAACAGCATAATCTGTCATGTTCAGTTTTTCAGAACCGCTACAGGTAATGGTCGCATCCTGGTTGACTACACATTCAACATCCATTGTTACCTCCTTGGTAACTCCGGCAATGGTGAGGTTACCATGTGCTTTGATCAGGTATTTATTGTCCTTTTCAGAAGTGACAGTCGCTGACAGGAGTTTATAATCAATGTCTTTATAGTCTTTGGCTTTTAATGCCTTATAAGCATTTTTATTTAAGCCACCTTCGCTGCCTTTCAGATCTGCTACGGCCAGTGTAAACGTTAGCGATTTAACAGAGGTTAGCTGTCCGGCATTCCCGGTTTTGAAATCCGCATCGCCCGAAAAAGTTTTTGCGTCCATACTCCAGCTATGAAGTGTGGATGTGCCCGACAGTTTCATGTCCATATCTTTTGACTCGTTGATCTTGTAGGCTGATTGTGCGTGTAGCAGGCTGCTAAATCCCATGATACAGATCGTTGTTAGTACCAGGGCTTGTTTAATATTATTTTTCATTTTGAATTTTTATTTATGATGGTGTGTAGTTCTTAATTTTCCAGTAATACTTTTAAAGCTTTTTCCCGCGCGGCGTGTTCAAACGTATCATATGCCTCAATCATCTGATCAAGCTTAAAGCGGTGGGTGATCAGTTTCTTAGGTTCGATTTTTTTTGATTGAACCGTTTTAAACAGCATAGGCGTAGTAACGGTATCTACCAATCGTGTGGTAATAGAGATATTCCTGTCCCACAGCTTTTCCATGTGAAGGGTCACGCTTTTTCCATGTACACCTATATTGGCTATGTGCCCACCGGCCGAAATAATTTCCTCGCACAACTCAAATGTTGGGGGCACGCCTACTGCTTCAATAGCTGTGTCGACGCCTTTGCCATCGGTAAGCTCCATTACTTTTATAAGCGCGTTTTCTTTAGCGCTGTTAATGGTATGTGTTGCCCCAAAAGTTTTGGCAACTGCAAGGCGGTTATCATCCTGATCGATCACAATAATTTCTGCCGGGGTATAAAACTGAGATGTTAACAAGGCGGCCATGCCTACCGGCCCGGCACCAACAATGGCGATAGTATCACCCGGCTTAACCTGCCCGTTTAAAACACCGCATTCAAAACCGGTGGGTAAAATATCGCTCAGCATTACCAGGGCTTCTTCATCTGAACCGGCAGGGATAGGATAGAGGCTGTTATCTGCATAAGGTATCCTTACGTATTCAGCCTGGGTGCCATCTATCATATAACCTAATATCCAGCCACCCTTTTCGCAATGCGAGTACATGCCTTTTTTGCAATAGTCGCATTTGCCGCAGGATGTTACACAAGATATGATCACATGATCGCCCTTTTTGAAATTGCTTACAGCGCTTCCTGTTTCTTCAATAACCCCTACACCTTCATGCCCCAAAATCCTTCCGGCAGCAACTTCGGGCATGTCGCCCTTCATGATATGCAGATCAGTCCCGCATATAGTTGTTTTCAGTATTTTCACAACGGCATCCGTTGGTTCTTTGATTACCGGTTTGGCATGTTCTTCCCATGATTTCTTTCCTGGGGCGTAATACACTAATGCTTTCATTTTGATTTTTTTAATAAATGATATAGAACAAATGTACCCCTGGGCCCTGCCCGGGCTCATGACCAGTGTCACCAATACAAATGATTGAGGACATATATTCTTTAGCTTATTAATTGATTGATAGCTTCCTTCAAACTCTTTCTAATAGGAATTAAAAAAGGAATGCCCATAGTCATTGCTGATGATGCGCATATATATAGGAGCGGGTTATATTAACCTTAAAATACCGTAAGCGTCTCTTTTACTGTTGAGCATGGGAAAATAAGCAATGGCTTGCCTGGCCTGTCTGTCATTTGCCGTGTAACGTTTCCTCCAAATAGTTTTTGGAATAAGTTGTGTTTTTGATGGACAAGAACTAACAGATCAATATCTATGTATGCGCAAAGATGTTTTAAACCGTCCGCTATATCACTTCCTGTGATGCTATTGTACAATATTTGGGGATAATTTATTTTATTGGGTATTTGATTGAAAAACCGCCTGACCATATTTTCTTCTTTTTGCCCGGCAGTAATATTGGTGACCAAAATTTCAGCATTTGAATATTTGGCTAACCCTGATATAGATTCCAGTATATTAATATCCGTATAGTTCATAGCAGTAGCAAATGCTATCAGCCTGAATGGTTTAAACCTTGCCTGGTAAGGGATAACCATTACCGGGAAGCCTGCATTATCCACAATATCCCAGGCATGGTCTTTTGCAAAAAACTCGCTTATCTTATCTGCACTATGCACACTTATTACGGCCATCAATATATCCTTAATTCTGGCCAGTTCATTCAATGTAGTGCTTAGGCCGCCTTCCTGGCTATATTGTATTATTTCAGGCCTGAAACCATCGCCTGATACTTCTGCATCCAGCAGGCTTTTTAGGTGGGCAGCCTGCGCCCCCAGGTCATTTATACTATTTTCTTCACAGGCCAGCATCGACCATCTATCGCGGTCGGTTGTTTCTTCACCTGCGGGCACCTGGAAAATATTGCACAGCAGTATATTGGCCCCGATATTTTGAGCAAACCGTAAAGCGTATTGCGCTACATAGTCTGCGTTGATAGAAAAATCTGTAAATACAAGTATTGTTTTCATGGCGTAAAATTCCGGTTTAAATAACCGCTGGGGATGATGGCCGTCAATATTAATAATGACAGGTATCACCCGGTTTTGTGAAAAAGTGACGACCATCACTTTTTCACATGAAATACATCACTTAATGTCGTTTCACAATGTTCATCTTTGATCTATGGAAAATGCCGCCTTATTAAAAGCTATTATTGAAAATGCCATTGACGGCATTATTACTATTGATGAACGCGGAAATATTGAATCCATCAACCCGGCTGCCTGTAATTTATTCCAATATCTGCCCGAAGAAATTATCGGTAAAAACGTATCTTTTTTGATGCCCCCACCTGATAAACAGCAGCATGACGAATACCTTGACCGTTACCAGCGCACCGGGCAGGCTCATATTATTGGTATTGGGCGCGATGTGGTAGGATTAAGAAAAGATGGCACGCAATTTCCGTTCAGGCTGGGGGTTAGCGAAGTGCAGTTTTTGGGGCGGAAAATATATGCAGGTTTTATTCATGACATTAGTCATCAGCGGCAGGCCGAAGAACGGCTTAAAGAATACGCTGTGCATCTGGAAGATTTGGTTACCGAAAGAACCCAGTCGTTAAAAGCTACGGTAGAGGCCTTACAAATGGCTAAAGAAGAATTAAGTTTATCGCTTGAAAAAGAAAAAGAACTCGGGCTATTAAAAAGCCGCTTTGTATCCATCGCATCGCACGAGTTTCGTACACCACTAACTTCTGTGCAGCTATCTGTATCCTTAATTGAAAAATACGCTGAACCCTTTAGCAGCGCCAACATTATTAAGCATGTAGGTAAGATAAAACACGCTGTAGGTAATTTAACATCGATATTGAACGATTTTCTTTCTTTAGAAAAGCTGGAATCTGGCAAACAGGAGCCTACATTTCATGATTTTGACCTCGTAAAGTTCGCAGAAGATATTACCGAAGAAATGCAAGTGCTGGCCAAGCAAAATCAAAACATTATTTACCAGCATACCGGCACTAAAAGCACTATCAGGCTCGATCAAAACCTGTTAAAAAATTGTATCGTCAACCTGATTAATAATGCCATCAAATACTCTGGCGAAAACACTTTTATCGGTTTTACTACCGAGATCAACGGGCGCGAATGCATCATCACTGTAAGCGATAATGGTATCGGCATCCCTGAAGCGGATCAGCGCCATTTGTTCGAGGCTTTTTTTCGGGCGCATAATACAGGCACCATCCCCGGTACAGGATTGGGACTGAACATTGTAGCCCGCTACACCAACCTGATGAACGGGAAAATTGAATTTAAAAGCGAGGTTAACCAGGGGACATTATTTACCATAACCTTTCTAATGACATGAGCAAAAAAATATTGATAATTGAAGATAACGACGATATACGTGAGAACGTGATCGAGATATTGGAGCTTGCCGGATATACCGTTTCTTCGGCCAGCAATGGCAAGACTGGTGTTGAGCTGGCTTTTAGCGATATACCTGATATTATCCTATGCGACATTATGATGCCCGAAATGGATGGGTACGGCGTATTATACATGCTATCCAAACGCCCTGAAACCATTGCTATCCCCTTTATTTTTTTAACAGCAAAAGCCGAGCACTTCGACCGCCGCAAGGGCATGGAAATGGGCGCAGACGATTACCTTACCAAGCCCTTTGATGATATGGAGTTGCTGAACGCCATTGAAAGCCGGCTAAAAAAGAAAGAAGGCCAACAGGCTTTTTATAGCAAATCGCTCGACCGTTTAAATTCGCTGGTGGCTAAAAAAGACGGGCTTGCCGCGTTAAAGAAAATTATTGAAGAACGCAAAGCGCGTCCGTTTAAAAAAAACCAGGTTATTTATTACGAAGGCGATAAAGGCAACGGCTTGTACCTGCTGCTTAGCGGAAAAGTTAAAAGTATTAAGATGGCCGAAGATGGCCGGGAACTGATGACCGGTATTTATTCTGCCGATGATTATTTGGGCATCAATGCCATGCTATCAAACGAGGAATATGCCGATACGGCAACTGCTTTAGAGGATAGCATACTATGCCTTATCCCGAAAGAACAATTAGAACAGCTGCTTAACCTGTATCCTGAAGTTGCGCGGGAGTTTATAAAACTTTTAGCCAACGACATCCGTGAAAAGGAAGAACAGTTATTGCAGATGGCCTATCATTCCGTACGTAAAAAAATGGCTGAGGCTTTGTTGCGCCTGCAACGCCAGGATGGAATGGAATTTAAAATAGCACGCGAGGATCTTGCCGCAATGGCCGCTATGGCCACCGAAACCGTTAGTCGCACCTTATCTGATTTTAAAGAAGAAGGTTTGATAGATAAAAAAGGCAGCACGATTACCGTCCTTGATCTGGCAAAACTCACTAAAATGAAAAACTGACAAAAATCATCTTTTCATTTGACCACGCTCATGGGAGCTAAGTACCTGTAATGCTACTATTGCAGTATGAAAGTAGTAGCTTATAGTATAAAACCTTTTGAAAGGGAACCGCTGGCAAAAGCCAATCAAAAAAAACATGATATTACACTGATCTTTAACTCGTTGAGCTTGGAAACAGCTGTATTTGCGGCAGGCAAACAGGCGGTTATGGTGTCTTCCTCCGATGATGTTTCTGCAGGCGTGATAGATAAGCTGGCACAACTGGGCGTTAAGTATATTACCATGCGAACCACGGGTTCAGTAAATATAGATAAGTTAGCTGCAGCCAGGAATGGGATTAAATTGGCCAATGTTCCCGAACAGATGGATATTGCAAATCAAACCATAAAAAACCTGGATCTGTGGGAGATGAATAAATGTGTGGGGAAGGCATGTATTTGCGCCAAGACATGCAAGTTATAGCCACATAAAAAAGCCTCCGTGCAATTTGCACGGAGGCTTTTTTATGTATTGAATATTATTATAATATAATAG
>Ga0302303_10000575_pt1 | contig 29007 bp, 22 predicted proteins | sample III_Palsa_E2_1_FD_194542 | JGI IMG/M metagenome (GOLD analysis project Ga0302303, IMG submission 194542) | Peat permafrost microbial communities from Stordalen Mire near Abisko, Sweden - III_Palsa_E2_1 | ecosystem: Environmental > Terrestrial > Soil > Palsa > Peat permafrost | place: Sweden...
TGCTCGCGGTATTGACAATCAGGAGTTTCTTGCCTTTATATTTGGCAAGATCGATCGTATTGCCGTCCAGTCCCGGTACTTTGAAGTCGTATACGCTGGTTGCGCCCGTAGCGGCGAATAAAAACAGCGAAAGAAGAAGTACGCGTACCATAAAAAAGTGATTTTGGTTGAAAGGTATTTAATTGGCTGTAACTACTACACAGAGCGAACGCTAAAGTTTAAAGTAGTGATAGATTTGAATGATAAAAGGTAAAAAAAGGGGTTAAGTGGCTTTATCGCTGATAACACCCCAGGTCCGGCGCCACCCCCGGCCTCGGATTCCCGTCCAGGTCGATCAGCACCCCCGCCGCAGCCCCCTGCCCAATAGCCGGACTGCCGGCCTGCAGATGAAAGTCATAGTGCCCTGACACCGTATTGACGCTGTCAAACAGCGGGTCCACATTCGCAATCATCGCCGTAGCCGTAATACCCTGACCCGACGGCGCCGTCTGCACCTTCCACAGACAGTTCGTGAAATTCACCACAAAAGAAAGATTACTCTGTTGCGAAACACTCACTTCACTGGGCACATTCCCATAATCCCCCCAGAAAATACAATTGGTAAACCCCGCCTGAAGGGCCCCCGTGATAATCGTGGTCCCCTGCAGGATCTCGTCAGCCACAGCCAGTACCGGATAGGTATGTATAATATAATTGTTGGAATAGGCTGCTGCCGTACATTGGGTAAACTGATAGGCCCCCCCACCTCCCAGCGCGATGTTCTGACCGCAATTGCTGATCAGGCAGTTGGTAGCCTGCACGCTGCCATCCACCCCCAGGATGCCAAAGGCATAACTGTTGTCGATGATACATTGCTGCAACACCAGCTTAGGCACAGCCCCCGCCGGGGGTGACTCAGCCACGATAGCCTGGTTCGCGTTCCGGACCACCGCATATTGCAGTTGATTGCCCGTACTCGTCCCCCGGAAATAAATCCCCTGCCAGCTGTCGGGATAATTATTATAAGGAGCATCCAGCCGGTCCCCCAGGAAATAGACCCTCGAACTGTCAGACCCCGTCACTTGTAAAGATCCATCCACCAACATCGAGGCGTTCGCATGAAGATACACTTTACAGCCCGCCGGTATCGTCAGCGTGGCACCCGTGTCGATCTGCAACCCACCTTCAATCACATACGGCAACGAATCATTCCACGTATTTGTACCCTTCAGTACCTGGTTCACCAGGAAATTCGCATTCTGGCCCCAGGCTTGCAATTGAATATATTGCTGATTGCCGTTGAAAGACACCTGGATGCTGTCCTGAACGATAAAGGGAAGATTCGCAGTGCCCGGGTTGATAGCAACCGCGACAAAAATATACAGACTGTCGCCCGCGGCCAGGTCGATATTGTCCACCTCCGGACCCGGTGAACCGTTGATGTTGATGCTGAAATAAGACTGGCTTCCGCCCATCAGCCTGATATCCGTCAGCCGAAGCTGCTGGTTGTTGGCATTGGTGATCTTCACCGACTGCGTCACAGATCCCGTGGTGACAAAGACAGTGTCGAACGACAGCGTGTCCGCGGAAAATAATACAATGGCATCCTTGCTCGTGATAAAAGAGTTCTTCCGGCAGGAGAGGACCAGCAGCACAACAGACACAATCAACCAGAGCTTATTCATGAACGACATCAATAGAGTTACTTTTCGTTTTGCCGCGACAGGCGCCCGCCCGCCGCCTTAAAATAAATGCCTGTATACCTCTTCCACCCGTCCCACCGGTACCACCTCGATACCCGAAGTAGTAACGGTTAAACCCTTCTGATTGTATTTGGAGACGAAGATCTTTTCAAAGCCCAGCTTTTCAGCTTCGGCTATGCGCTGTTCAATGCGGTTGACAGCCCTGATCTCCCCGCTCAATCCTACCTCCCCCGCAAAGCAGGTCTGCGAAGCCAGCGGGACGTCTTCATAAGAAGACAACAACGCGCATAACACCGCCAGATCGATCGACGGGTCTTCAACTTTTAAGCCCCCCGCAATATTGAGAAAGACATCCTTCACTCCAAAATGAAATCCGCCCCTTTTCTCCAATACCGCCAGCAGCAGTTGCAACCTTCGCGCGTCGAACCCGCTGACCGTGCGTTGAGGCGTGCCATACACCGACTGCGTCACCAGGGCCTGTACCTCGATCAGCAACGGCCGCATTCCTTCGATAGAGGCCGCGATCGCGATCCCGCTCAGCTGTTCGTCTTTCTGCGTGATCAGCAGTTCGCTGGGATTCGTCACCCCCCGCATTCCTTCCCCCGTCATTTCATAGATGCCAAGTTCTGCCGTACTACCAAATCGATTCTTTAACGTCCTTAATATCCTGTACGCATAATGCCTGTCACCCTCGAATTGCAGCACCGTGTCCACCATATGCTCCAGCATCTTCGGTCCCGCAATGCTGCCGTCCTTCGTGATATGGCCGATCAGAAAGACAGGCGTGCCCGAGTCCTTCGCAAAACGCTGAAATTCGGATGTGCATTCCCGGATCTGCGACACACTCCCCGCGGAAGACTCGATGTAGGGAGATTGCAGCGTCTGGATCGAGTCCACGATCACCAGTCCCGGCCTGAGCTTTCGGATCTCCTGGAAAATGATCTGTGTAGAAGTCTCCGTCAGCAGATAGAACTCTTCATTACGGATATTCAATCGGTCCGCACGCATCTTGATCTGCTGCTCACTTTCTTCCCCGCTGATGTACAAGGTCCGGACCCCCGGCAACCGAAGACCGTTCTGCAGGAACAATGTACTTTTACCAATGCCCGGCTCACCCGCTACCAGTACAATACTACCGGCTACTATCCCGCCCCCAAGCACGCGGTTCAATTCCGGATCAGCAGTAACGATCCTTTTTTCTTCCGCACTGATCACCTCATGCAGGGAAATCGTTCGCCCTTCCTTTTTATCAGGCGATAATTTTTTCCAATCCGCCTCCTCCAGCTTATTATCTTTTGTGATGACTTCTTCTATAAAAGTATTCCATTCATTACAGGATGGACACTTGCCCGTCCATTTTGCACTTTCATATCCACAGTTGCTGCAAAAAAAAGCAGTTTTAATTTTGCTCATGCGGTAAAGTTAGCGGCTTATGGTTCCCTAATTTGGAAATTATCATACTCCACACCGCAGCGATCAGTAAAAATTTTATCGGCAACAAAAAAAACGCGAGTGGAGTAATCAGTGAAGAATAAAAAGTAAAAGGGCCAGCTAAATCGCCGGCCCCTTACTTACTAACCCATTAAATTCTTGCACTAAATTACAAATTAGCGCCACATAACAAAATAAATTTTTCGGGGTGTGAATAACTTCAAAGCCCTCCGGCAACATACGTCATTTATGTCATTTTAGTCATTCAATTAATTGTAGATCAATGAATTATAAATTTTAACCGCCCCTTCTGGCCCACGCTAAAATATTGAATACTAACCCCCGGGAAAGCCGAAAGCCACAAAAAAAATTTATCGGATAGGGGCTATTTTTTTGCCCTGGAAAAGAAGCAAAAAAATCACCAATGACACATATAAGAAAACTATTATTCGCGCATATAAGTATTTTTTGTCAAAAATTTATTTGATTTTAAGGGAATGTATAGATATATTTATAATGTTAATGCATCCTTGGTGCGTTTACTTTGGCTCATTTGATCAGTATTTTCTGTTGACGGATGAACTCAAACGCTCAACATGCTCTTTCATATTCATCCGCGCCCGGCCGCTAATATTATGATTTTTGATATACCTCGCTTGGTTGTACCATTTTTGCCGGTTCATTTATTTTTTCTTCAAATTGTGGCCGTTTAATTAAAAAATATCTAAAAAAACGTTAAAGAGGATTAAATTACGATTAAAATCCTAATTTGACCGTCCAAAACAGACGCTGCCTCGCAAGTACCCCCACGTCTCTAATGGATATTGATTGACTGCCGTTGGAAAAGAATTTGATTTCACCAACATAACCAACTACTACTACACATGAGAAAAAGTCGCCTCTTTCTGGCGGGCATGCTATTGCTCGTCACCATTGGGTTACACGCCCAGGTTCAGCAAATCACCGGGAAAATCACTGACGCAACCGGAACTCCCATTCCCGCAGCCACTGTCAAAGTCAAAGGCTCCAAAGGAGGCGCCAGCGCAGATTACAACGGCGCCTTCACCATTAAAGCGCCTCAAAATGCCACCCTGATCATCTCCGGCATCGGCTTTGAAACCAAAGAAATTAAGATCGGGAGCTCCACCACCTTTAACATTCAGCTGAACACCGATGCAAAATCGCTCAGCGAAGTGGTCGTTACCGGGGTAGGTACCGCCACTTCTAAACACAAACTGGGCATTGCAGTCGAATCAGTCGGCGCAGCAGATTTGCCCGCCGCGCCCACAGCTTCCATCGATCAGGCGCTGATCGGAAAGATCTCGGGCGCGCAGATCTCTTCCATCTCCGGTAATCCCGGTGACCCCGTCAACATCTTGTTGCGCGGCATCAACACCGTTCAGGGCGGCACCAAGCCACTGATCCTCGTGGACGGTATCGAAGTTCGCGCCACGGACATCAATTCCCTGGACCTGAGTAACATCGAAAGAGTAGAAGTGGTCAAGGGCGCGGCTTCCTCCACCCTCTATGGTGCACAGGGCGCCAATGGCGTCATTCAGATCATTACCAAAAAAGGCAGGAAAGGCGCCACCGCGATCACCTATTCCACCAGTTATTCTCTCAATTCCTATATCAACAGCGGACATCTTCACAAGGCGAGAATGCACCCCTACCTGACGGACGGCAACAACAATTTGGTGGACGCCGGCGGCAACTTATTGCAGTATGACAGCGTAGGGGATCTGCCCGGTATCTCTTATACTTATGGTGGTGCTGCCAGGGCCGGCATCTGGGATCCCCGGAACAATGCTGACAAGCCTTATAATGCCAACATTAAATATTATGACCAGTTCAAGGAGGTGTTCAAGACCGGCAATACGATGAACAATATTGTCAGCGTTTCCGGCGCTTCGGATAAAAGCGATTATGCCCTCTCTATCAGTAATAATAAAACGACCAGCCCGGTTATGAAGAACGGGTCCGTCGACCGCACTAACCTGACCGCTAACCTGGGCACCGAAGTATTCAAGGGCTTTAGGCTGAGGTCTGTCACCCAGCTGATCTATACCCGGAACAACCTGGTCCCCGGTTTAGGCGGCGCAGGTGGCCAAGGTAATTCAACGACTGGAGCACCTGGCTATGGCTACGGCAATTCCACAGGCAATGTCGGCTCTATCTTCGGCTTTCTCAATACCTCTCCCTTCTTTGACCTGAAGTGGAAATCGCCCAATGTTCCTTATATCTATGGCCTGCAATCGACCCCGCTTGTCAATACCCCAGGTTCCTACGTCAATCACGTTGAAGGCGGCGATTACCTGTCTATCAATTCCAGCAACCCCTACTACGCCCAGGAATATTCCAGCGGCATAGATAACAAGATCGACATCGTTCAGAGCTTCGATGCCAACTACAAAGTGGATAAGTTTGTAGAACTGGACGCCAAATATGGCATCAACTGGCGCAATGAAAATTCCCGGTGGACCTATCTGAACCAGTCCCTCAACGCCAATTCGACTTATTACGATTATGCTGACGTAGTATATAATAACGGAACGGATAACACCGGCGAAATCGACAACTTCCAGTACAATACCACTTTCCAGAATTTTTTAGCATCGGCTTCGTTCAAAACCGATTTCCAGAACGACTTCCATAGCAAATTACCGATTACTACCGCTACCAAGGTCGGATTTGACTACAGGAAGAACCTGTACACAGAATTCGACAATTACGGCTACCAACTGCCCCTCACCCCTCCGTATAACATGACGGCCACGGCAAGCCAGGTTACCGAGTTCGACTATAAAGAACCCTTCATTACCTACGGCTACTTAGTGGATCAGGCTATCAATTTCGGCGATTACGCCGGCATCGACGGCGGCTTCAGGAGTGACTGGTCATCGGCCTTCGGCGGCGGTTCCAGCCCTTTCACCTTCCCGCGCATCAACGGTTTCTTCGCCCCTTCCAGCTTTGATTTCTGGAAGAATGGCGTACCGGCCGTCAGCTATTTCAAATTGCGGGCTGCTTACGGCGAGGCAGGTATTCAGCCACAACCCTTTCAGCGTTACGCCGTGATTAACCAGTCGGATCTCGGTCCCACACACACTTACAGCCTCCAGCAAAGCCCGACTTACGACACCAAGCTGAATGTGGAGGTGACCAAAGAGACGGAGGTCGGCACTGACTTTACCATTGACGCTGGGAAGGGCAACCTGTTTACCGCTTTCAACGGCTCCTTTACCTGGTGGAAACGCAACAGTGATAATGTTATCTATAGCATTCCCACTGCATTGTCTACCGGTTACACCGGTGAATTGGGCAATACCATCACCATGGAATCTCATGGGTTTGAATTCTCCCTGAATATTCCCGTATACAAATCCAAAAATTTCAATTGGGATTTTACCACCAACTGGGGACACCAGACTTCGAAAATTAATACTATCGTAGGCGGTAACCCGATCATCCTGACTTCCGATGCCGGTAGTACCGCATTGGTACTAGGTCCCGGCGAGACCATCGGCCAGATCTATGGTCACAGGACCATTACCAACGATAACCAGGCCGATCCCAGTGGCAACGTCTACATCACCAAGGGCACTGGCGGGCAATATCAATCCGTCAAGGGCGCTTTGGTGGATACCGCTACCAAACAGATCCAATTCACGCCTGACAAGTATGGCCTTGGTGATCCTAATCCCAAGTTCAACGCGTCTTTCATCAATTCCATCAACTACAAATTCATTACACTGTCTTTCCAGTTTGACTGGATCTACGGTAGCCACCTGTATAACCAAACGAAGGAATGGATGAGCAGAGACGGCATCCAGGGCGATTTTGAAAAACCTGTGACCATCAACGGTCAGACAGGCGCCTGGTCGGCTTACTGGTCCAGCCCCTACTATGCTATCCTGGGCAGCACCCACGGCGGGGATAATGACGGTACCAGGGATTATTATCGTGAAAGCTCGTCTTTCCTCCGACTCAGGAATGCGGCGCTGGCCTTTGATATCACCCGGATCGCCAGAATTAAAGGCTTCAAAAAATTATCACTGTACGTATCCGGAAGGAATATCTGGACGAAGACGAAATACACTGGGTTCGATCCGGAAGTCAGTTCCGGTGCAGTTAATTCGGCATTCGACAGGGGCGTTGACAACAGCACTATACCCAATATTAAGTCCTATCAGCTGGGCCTCAACGTAGCATTCTAATGTTAATTTTAAAAAAGACTACAACTATGATCAAGAATAAATATATATATATTGCTGTTGTTGCGATGATGGTCGCGGGAACAGCTTGCAAAAAGCAGTTGAATGTAGGCAACCCGAATGCGCCTACGCTGGCATCCAATGTGACCACAGAGGCCGGACTGGTCGCATTCGTTCAGGGATCCACCTTTACCGACGGCTTTGTCAACGGCGATGGTTGGTTAGGCGATAGTTATTTTTCCCTGGTTTACGGCTTTCAGGATCTGTTGGGCGATGCTACCGGCGCAGATGTCGCTAACCAGCAGGTAGATGTGATCTCCCGCCCCGATCTCGTTACGACGGAAACTAACTTCCAGGTGCCCAATACATCCCCCCAGATCGCCTCTTTGAGGGGCTATAACACAAGGGCCAGTTCAGGAGCAGGGAACAACCCCTTTTATTATCAATGGCTGAATATGTATGCATTGAATAATGCCTGCAATGTGATCCTCGGTATTGTTCCCACTATTTCTTTTTCAGGAGATGCTACTTCCCGGGCCAACACGGTGAAGGCCTGGTGTTACTGGTGGAAAGGCTATGCCTATGCCGCTGTCGGCACCATGTATTATTCCGGCTTGATTGTAGATACCGCCGGCAAGACCAACAGCAACTACCTGGTACATGATTCTCTCATTGCACGATCGAATTATTATCTTAACCTGGCTGCTTCAACCATCTCGGGCATTTCCAGCGCCGGCGACTATGCGACGATACTGGGCGAATTGATCCCTTCAGACTTCCAGCTGGGAAGCCTTGGCAGCGTTCCGACACAGGCCCAGTGGGTAAGGAATATCAACACCATGTTGGCCCGCAATATCTTGTTGAACCACCTGAATCCTTTCGTCAACGGTGTAGTGAATTCAACGATCAAGACTTCTACCATTACGCCCATGGCTTCGGCTGACTGGCAGTCCGTGCTGTCCCTTGCGACCAGCGGCATTCAAAATGGCGATCCGGTATTTACAGGTTCGTCATCCGCCACCAATAGCGTTTTTAGCCCGACGGGCGGCAATGTCGCCGTCAATACGACCGGCCCGAATTCGGGTACCATTTTCAAAATATCCGAACGCCTGATCCAGGATTATAATACCGGGGATCAACGTCTGCCGAATAATTTCGACACGACCCTGGAATTTTTTGACGAAAACTTTACGACAAGGTGGTCCATAGACAATGGGGGGAACGGCATTAGCGGCGTTGCCGTGTTGGGCAACAAGACGGCAGGCGCCTATCAGGTGTATATAGCCAGCAGCTGGGAAGAAAATCAATTGATGCTCGCTGAGGCCAATATCATGCTGGGGAATACCGATCTGGGCCTATCTTTTGTAGATGCCGTCAGAACGTATCAGGGGGCAGGCGTCGCGGCAGTATCCGGCACCGGGCTGACCCAGGCCCAAGCGCTGACACAACTGACAAGGGAAAGAAGGGTGGCATTGGTTTTCAGGGGCATCACCTGGTATGACGCCAGGAGATGGGGATGGAGCTATGATGTTTCCAACGGCGGCGGCAGCTATGGTAATACTTACTTAGATGTTAACGGTAACAAGTATATCAACACGACCATCGATTATGACTTCCTGGATTACTGGGACGTTCCTGCCGATGAGTCGGTGTTGAATCCTCCCGGAACAGGCAGCGCGGCCACCGTGAACCCCAATTTCTAAAAATGTCCAAATACACGATACTTCATAAAACCTCCGGTCTCATGGCCGGAGTTTTATGCTGCCTTGTCCTGCAGCTGCAATCGGCTGCACAAGGCGCCCAGGGCAACCAGCAAAATTCGTCTGCGAGTGGACAGGGCGGGTTCGCGATAAACGATATAACCCGTAGCATCCGGGTGTTTGATGAGGACGGAAAATCCTTTGTCAACCCCTACCACGATGTGGCCGGCTCACCCTACCTCAGGGACACCTGGACCCACGCAGCGATGCGGTTGAATGGCAATGTTATTGTACCGGATATGCGGGTGCGCCTCGACCTGAAAAGCCAGCAATGGCACTTCCTGGACTCCGGCAACACCGAGCGGTTAGTCCCGGTTGGCCTTGTCAGGGAAGTCCTGATGGATGATTCGTCCGGGACCGAAGTAAAGACCGCCGTCTTCCGGTCCGGGTTTCCTGCCGTCGACAGCCGGAAAATCACCGATTTTTATCAGGTTGTATCCGATGGTAAAGTATTGCTGCTGCATTCCAGGACGAAGTCAATCAACGTAGATAAAGATGAGATGGCCGGCACCGTGCAAATGGAATTCGCCCTTTACGAAGAATATTACCTGTTCGGCGGAGGAAAAATGTGGCGCGTCAAAAAGGACAAATCCGAAGTGCTGAACCAGCTGGCCGATAAAAAGGAAAAAATCCAGGCATTTATCGATGAGAATCACCTTAAGCTCAAGTCGGTAGATGAGTTGAAAAAAGTAATAGATTATTACAACACCCTTCCTTAGAAGGAATTTTGGAGGATAAATTTTGTGTGACTCAATGTTGACAGTGAAAGACGGCCCCGGTTTCTACCGGGGCTTAGTTTTTATAACTTGATCTCGTCGTCCTGGTTGTCAAAGAAATGAAATTCCGTGAGGTGATAATTCGTATTGGCGCGGAGCCGCACCTTCTGCTTGTACTTCCACCGCCATTGCCATTGCTTGGAGCCAATGCCCAGAAAGCCTTTGGTTAGATAGGCGTGCATAATGGGGTGCACAGCCAGCGTGAGGTCCTTATGCTGATGATTGAGAAGGTAACTTAAATTCTTTTCGATCTCGTCCTCCAGGATCAGCGCAGAAGAAATCTTGCCGGTACCATTACACGTAGGACATACCTCCTGGGTGTTGATGGTCACTTCCGGCTTCATCCGCTGCCGCGTGATCTGCATCAGCCCGAATTTGGAGATCGGCAGCACGGCATGCTTGGCCCTGTCCGTCCGCATGAAGTTTTCCATCGCCTCAATCAGCCGCCGCTTGTTGTCAGGCAACTTCATATCGATGAAATCCACGACAATGATGCCGCCAAGATCCCGCAACCGCAATTGCCGGGCAATCTCTTCGGCAGCTTCCATGTTGGTTTCCAGTGCATTCTGCTCCTGGTTATTGCTGACGCTTTTATAGCCGCTGTTCACGTCGATGACATGTAGCGCCTCTGTATGTTCGATGATCAGATAGGCTCCGCTCGGCAGGTTGACAGTTTTACCAAAGGCAGCCTTTACTTGCTTAGTCACACTGAACTGGTCGAATATCGGTGAACCGTTGTGGTAATAAGAAACAATATCTATTTTATCAGGGGCAATCCGCTGGATATAACTCTTCGTGTCATTGAAAATGTTCCGGTCATTGATGACGATCTTGTTGAAATCCTCATTCAACAGGTCCCGCAGCATGCTCGTCGTTTTCGTCTGCTCGCTCAGGATCTTCGCGGGCGCTACCGCACCCTTCAGGTTGTGCTGGATCATCTTCCATGTAGCCACCAGCTCAGTCAGATCTTCATGCAGCTCGGCCGTGTTTTTACCCTCCGCCGCTGTCCTGACGATCACACCGAAATTCTTCGACTTGATGGCCTCCACGATCTTTTGCAGCCGCTTGCGCTCATCCGAAGAATGGATCTTACGCGAAACAGCCACAATGTCGTTGAAAGGGGTAATGACCACAAAACGGCCGGGTAACGAAATCTCGCAGCTTAACCTGGGACCCTTTGCCGCAATCGGCTCTTTCAGGATCTGAACCAGGATATGAGGCTTGCCATTCAATACCTCGTTGATTTTGCCCGTTTTGATGATCTCCGGCTCTACCTGGAAGGTACCGAAGTCAAAGCCATCCGGACTGTTGTCGTTCATCGCCTGTTGCGTAAACTTCAACAGCGACCTCGCATAGGGACTCAGATCGGTGTAATGGAGAAAAGCGTCTTTTTCAAACCCTACATCTACAAACGCCGCATTCAACCCGGGGATCAGTTTTTTTACCTTCCCAAGATATAAGTCACCTACTGCAAAGCTGGCATCAGTCTTCTCATGGTGGAGCTCCACCAGCTTCTTATCCTCTAATAGGGCTATTTCAACACCCTGTGGAGTCGCATTTATGATTAGTTCCTTATTCAAGCGTATCGAGCGTTTTCCATCTACATCAGCCATTTTACTGATCAAAAATCATTGCCCACATCCCTCACCACTATTTATTCTTCTTCTTATGGCGATTCTTTCTCAGTCTTTTCTTACGCTTATGCGTCGCAATCTTATGACGCTTACGCTTTTTACCACAAGGCATACTTAATTCGTTTTTTAGTTAATTAATATATATCTATCTCTGTATCTACTTCTTATCGTAACGATTTTATCCGCTGATCAATATCCCGGATCATCTCAGGATTACCGATCAGCTTCTTCGCAGCCTCATACCACCTGATGGCTTCGGCCTTATCCCCCTTTTGCTGTTGAACTTCGGCTAAAAGAAGCATAGCTTCGATATTCGCAGGTTCATGCCTGACCACAGTCGTCAGTCGTTCCACTGCCTTGTCAAATTGCCCCGACTCTACCCCCCCCAACCCTAACATAAACTGGGCATACATATTCGTAGAATCCCGGTGCGCTACCTCTAATATCCGCTGAATCCCTTGCATGACCTCCGTCGGATTGTCGGCCGAACTGCCGAAAATGTAACTCGCGCCTAATCCGACCTTCGTCGAATCATTGTTGGGATTCAGTTCTAATGCCTTTTCAAACAACTCTTTAGCATTCGTGGCCATCCAGATCTTCAACGCCTGGTTATCCTGGTCACGCAAACTTTGCAAAAATAATTGGGCAGCAAAGGTGAGACTTTTTTCGCTATTTTCCAACTTAGCCGCTTCCCCCGTATAATAAGCATACAATAAAAAGCCGCTCTGGACCGAATCTTTCCAGAAATCGGCCAGCAAACGATCAGCATTCAACTGCTGCGCTTTCACATCGCCCCGCACAACCGACTGTTGCAGCCTGCCTACATAAGATGATTGAGCCGGCGTCAACTTCGCCTGTGAAGCTTGTAGAATATCCTGTAAACCAATGGATTTAATAGCCGGTGCTCCTGCAGCGCCATCAGCGGCTGCAACCAGTTTCTTGTGAGGTGGAACAGTTTGTCCCAAAAAATACAGAGTGAGTAAGATGAATACCCCGGCGCCTGCTAACAGGATTTGCTGTCTCTTCATGACGGATAATTAGAGACGCAAGTTACATCTCTTCATCCGGGTTTGGCTGATCTTCCTTGACTGCCTGCAATTTTTTTACTTCCGCCACAAACTCTTTGGCGGGTTTAAACGCTGGAATATAATGCTCGGGAATATGTACAGCCACATTCTTCTTTATATTGCGCCCGATCTTGGCAGCCCTCTTCTTGGTGATGAAGCTCCCGAACCCACGTATATAAATATTCTCTCCCTGGGACAGGGTTTCTTTCACTTCCTTGAACATGGTTTCCAACGTCACCAGGACGTCAACTTTAGGTATTCCTGTTTTTTCTGAAATTTGATTCACCAGGTCTGCCTTTCTCATGGGGATTAAGTTTTATAAGTTTCTGATTTTAAATATATAACAAAATTATTAATTCACAACTTCTTGTCCGAAAAATCCTTTTAGGGTATTAAAATACTGGATTTGGTTGAATGGTGCAAGAATTCGCTAAAATATTGATACTTAATTTTTTTTAACAAATTAAATGCAAAAAAACGCCCCATTTGCTAAAAAGTTGCTAAAATGGCACCAGCACCAAAATTCCCGCCAAATGCCATGGAAAGGGGAAAAAGATCCCTACAGGATTTGGCTGAGTGAGGTCATACTTCAACAAACCCGCGTTGAGCAGGGATGGGCCTATTACGAAAAATTCGTTTCGGCATTTCCCACAGTACACGAGTTGGCTACCGCGTCCGAACAACTCGTTTTTAAACTCTGGGAAGGCCTCGGTTACTATAATCGATGCCGTAACCTCATGGCCACCGCAAAACGCATCGACTCAGAATACCTGGGCCGCTTTCCTTCCACTTATGAAGAGATCCTGACCCTCAAAGGCATCGGCCCTTACACAGCCGCCGCTATCGCCTCCTTCGCTTACAACCTTCCCCATGCTGTAGTGGACGGAAATGTTACCCGCGTCTTATCCCGATACTTCGGGATCTCCACCCCTATCGACACCACCGCCGGAAAAAAAGAATATGCAGAAATCGCGGAGATGCTCCTCGATAAAAAGCAGGCAGGCATTTACAATCAGGCTATTATGGATTTCGGCGCTACCGTGTGCACGCCGCGAAACCCGCACTGCGCCTCATGTGTGCAGCAACAGGATTGCCAGGCCTGGCAAAAAGGCCTCACAGGACAATTGCCTGTCAAAGAAAAGAGCATCACCAGAAAACAGCGATGCCTATATTATTTTATCGTCGAAACGCCCGACGACAAAGTCTATATCAGACAGCGGAACAACAAAGACATCTGGGCAGGGCTCTACGAATTCATTCTTTTCGAAACTCCCGAACCCGTTTGGCCTTCCGCTATCCTGGAATCGGAATTTGCGCGGCAACTCTTTGAAGGGCAGGCACTCACAGCCAGGTATATCTCCCGCACCTATCAACAGGAATTGACACACCAGTCCCTGCAGGGCCAGTTCATCACCGTCCGGTTGGATCGGCCGCTCTCCGGCCTCGGCGACTATCTGCTGGTCCCCAAAAACAGGCTCAAAGAATACGCCTTCCCGAAATTCATCAATGCCTGGCTGCAAGATCCTACACCGGCACAAAGCTTGTTCTGATTTTTGTTCCGGGCCATTCCGCTATCGGAATGCCGCAGCCGGAAAAATTTATCTTTTCCTGAAAAAAAGGTAACTTTATCAACGCTATATGTTGGATTGCGACAGTCCAGTTCAGGCGGCTAAGGACACTGGTCCAAGGAATTAATTCTTAAGATGATTTGTAAACTTTTCAAACTTCGTGTATGAGAGGCGTAAACAGGGTGATGCTGATCGGCAATTTAGGAAAAGACCCGGACGTACAATTTTTGGATGGTAATATTGCTGTTGCCAAATTCTCCCTGGCAACGACCGAGACATTTAAGGATAGGGCCGGTAAACTCATCTCTCAGACAGAATGGCACACGGTGGTACTTTGGCGCGGTTTGGCCGAACTGGCCCAAAAATACCTCCACAAAGGAAGCCTTGTCTATATCGAAGGGCGCCTCAGGACCCGCAGTTGGGAAGATAAGGAAGGAAATAAGAAATTTGCTACGGAAGTCGTCGGGGACAACCTGATCATGCTCGACAAAAGGACGGACGGAGGCTCCCATCCCCCTCTCCATCACCAGGAAGGAATAGAAGGGCTGGGTAATTCCGACACCCCTCCCTCCGTAGGTGAACCTTCTGAAGATTTGCCATTCTAAGGCCATCCTGTCTGATTTATTCATCAAACCCATTCAATTTTGGATTTGTCTTTGTTTACAACTGCTTTTTCCCGGGATCTGCTGGTTATCAATCCGCAGGCAACTACGATCCTCGCCATTATTATCCTTTTCCTGCTCATCCTTTCCTTCGTACTCGCAGGCTCTGAAGTCGCCTTCTTCTCCCTGACCTATAAGGACATCAATATCCTGAAAACCAAACAGGATGCCTCCTGGCGACGGATCGTCGCCCTGCTCGAAGAACCCCGGACGCTGCTCGCCTCCCTGCTCATAGCCAACAGCATCATCAATATCTCCATTATTATCCTTTCCAATTTCCTCATCGACGAAATGGTCCTGCTCAAACAGGACTTCTGGTTATTCGAATTCCTGATCAAAGTAGTCCTCATCGGTTTTGTCATGATCCTCTTCGGAGAAGTCATGCCCAAGATCTGGGCCATCCAGAATAACCTTCAATTTGCCTATTATACCTCAGGCATCATCGAAATCGTCCATTATGCATTCCGTCGCGTCGGCAGTTGGGCCGTCCACCGGTCCGAACGGCTGGAACATTTTTTCGGGGGAAAAAAATCTTCGCTGAGCGCCGAACAACTGGAGTACCAGATCGACCAGACGACGAAGAACGACGCCTCCGAAGGTGAAAAGAACATTATCAAAGGCATTGTTAAGTTCGGCAGTATTACCGTCAAACAGATCATGCGGACCCGCCTCGAAGTCTCCGGCATCAGCTATGACCTTTCCTTTGCCGGGCTGCGCCAAAGGGTGGAAGAATTGCATTATTCCCGCCTGCCCGTCTACAAGTCCAGCCTGGACGACCTGGCCGGCCTGATCCATACGAAGGACCTGATCGCCTGGTTGGACCAGCCCGGAGATTTCGACTGGCACAGCCTGCTACGCCCTGCCTATTTTGTACACGAACATAAGTTGATCGAAGACCTCCTGCAGGAATTTCAGCACAAAAGGGTCCACTTCGCCGTCGTCGTCGACGAATTCGGCGGCACCAGCGGCATCGTCACCATGGAAGACATCCTCGAAGAAGTCATCGGCGATATCCATGACGAGTTCGACGAAGAAGAGACCGGCAACCGCAAACTGGACGACGGCAGCTATATCTTCGAAGGCCGCACTATGCTGAACGATGTGTGCAAAACAATGAACATTCCTGTCGATACCTTCGACAACGTGAAAGGAGAAAGCGATTCCCTCGCCGGGCTGATCCTGGAAATTTCCGGCGACATCCCAAAAGTCAACGATGTCATTCCTTTCGAAGATTTTGAATTTACCATCCTGGATGCCAACAGCAGCCGGATTAAAAAAGTAAAGGTCGCCATCCGCTTACCATCCTGATGGTTACAGACGGCCGGAGGCCGTCAAGACCGATAGGTCAGACATTAGCGTTTTGCGGGAGATGCGCTAATTTTCTGAAAAGCACATCTCCCGCAACATTATATTGCAGTCAAAAATATCATTCCGTGTCGAGATCCCGCCGCCGCATCACCTTCTTATTCGCCTTTGCCTGCTGCTGCCTCGTGGCCTGCAACAGTACCTACACCCCCAAACGGAAAGGCTATTTCAAGATCGATTTCCCTCCACACGAATACCAAACATTCAACCAGCCTGGCTATCCCTATACTTTCGACTATCCCGTCTACGCCAGCATCGCCCGCGATAGCAGCTTCTTCGACACCATTCCCGAAAACCCTTACTGGATCAATATCAACTTTCCCCGTTTCGGCGCAACGATCTATGTCAGCTATAAGGACATCGGCCCCCAATCAAAGCCCGGGGGGGCAGGCAATTCTTTCGACAAGCTCCGCGACGATGCCTTCAAAATGACCTACAAACATACTTATAAGGCCAGCTCTATCCAACCTACTGTCATCCAGACGCCCAACGGCGTCGGCGGCATCTTTTTCACCGTCGGCGGTAACGCCGCGACCGCCCAGCAATTCTATCTCACCGATACCACCCGCCACTTCCTCCGAGGCGCGCTTTATTTTGACACCACCCCCAACGAAGACTCCCTCGGCATCGTCAACAACTTCCTGCAAAAAGACCTGACGCACCTGATCAATACCTTCCAATGGAAAAATAAATAAACCCCCAAAACAGGTATATTTGTAAGATAAATTCAAATCATTGATAGCAATCGATAATATCCTTGTCAGCGATAGCGTCGTCGAAGAACAATTCGTCTGCGACTTGCTGAAATGCAAGGGCGGCTGCTGCGAAGACGGCGACGCCGGCGCTCCCCTGGAAAAAAATGAACTCGATCACCTCAACGAAGTATACGAAGTGGTCAAGCCTTACCTCACACCTGCCGGTGTCAAAGAGATCGAGACCAACGGCCGCTATCAGTATGACCGCGAATTCGGCTGGGTCACGCCCACCATCGAAGGGAAAATGTGCGCCTATGGCTTCAAAGATGCCAAAGGCATCATCAAATGCGGCATCGAACAGGCTTACTATGACGGCAAGATCACCTGGAAAAAACCTATCAGCTGTCACCTGTATCCCATCAAGATCGACCGCACCCGCACCGGCGAAGTCGTCAATTACGAACCCCGCGAAACCCTGTGCCGCCCGGGCTGCGTCCAGGGCAAACGGTTGAAAGTGCCGGCCTACGTCTTCCTGAAAGAAGCCATCATTCGCAAATACGGCGAAGACTTTTACGGCGTCCTCGAACAGGTAGCGGAAAACCATTTCGCAGCAAAAGATAAATTCTAAAACTCACCCGTGACAGACAACGCAGCTAACTTTATTGCCCGCAGCACCGTCAAGGCGGAGGATCTGGACCACCGCAAAAAAATCAATTTCAATATCGGCCGCTATAATGCTGTCGTCCCGCAAGGCAAGCAACAATTTGCAGAACTGACCCTCGCACGCGAAAGAGCAAAAAACATCAAGTGGCGCGCCATCGAGAATCTTGACAAGCAGCTCGAAGAATTCGAGACAGTCTTTACCAGCAGAGGCGGCCGCGTCATCTGGGCAGAGAACACCGCCCAGGCACTCGAAGAGATCCTCGCTATTTGTAAGGAGAAAGGCTGCCGCAGCATCGTCAAGAGCAAGAGCATGGTCACCGAAGAGATCAAGCTCAACCATTTCCTCGAAGAAAACGGCATCGAAAGCGTCGAGACCGATCTCGGCGAATATATCCAGCAACTCGATGGCGAACCGCCGTACCACATCGTAACCCCCGCCATGCACAAGAGCAAAGAAGACGTGGCGAAACTGTTTTATGAAAAGCTGCACACCCGCCCCGGCCTCACACCCGAACAACTGACCCTCGTCGCGCGGGAAAAATTGCGAAAAAAATACGTCCAGGCAGAGATCGGCATTACCGGGGCCAACTTTATCATTTCCGATATCGGCGGCATCGCCGTTACCGAGAACGAAGGCAACGCCCGGCTCAGCGCCTCCTTCCCCAAAACACACATCGTCATCGCCGGGTTGGAAAAGGTCATCCCCACACTCACAGATCTCGGGCTCTTCTGGCCCCTCCTCGCTACCTATGGTACCGGTCAGCGGGTGACCGTCTATAATACCGTTATCACCGGCCCCAGACAGGCCAGCGAAGCCGACGGTCCCGATGAAATGATCCTCATCCTGCTCGACAACGGCCGGACCAATATCCTTGCTAATGCGAAATCCCGGGAAAGCCTTTACTGCATCCGTTGCGGCGCCTGCCTGAATGCCTGTCCCATATATAAGAATATCGGTGGGCATGCCTATGGCACCACCTACAGCGGCCCCATCGGTTCAGTTATTACACCCCACCTGAAAGATATGCAGGAGTGGAAGCATCTTAGCTACGCCTCCTCTCTCTGTGGTAACTGCACCGAAGTCTGCGCCGTGAAGATCAATCTCCATGAACTGCTGCTGGAGAATCGGCATGAGGCTGTGGAGAGCGGCTACACCACTATGGCCGAACGAATAGCCTGGAAAGTCTGGCGAAAGGCAAGCCTCAGCCGGCCGCTGATGAATATAGGCACTCAACAATTAAAGAACTGGGTGGTCGGCAAGGCTTTCAAGGCCTGGACCGCACATCGCGATGCCCTCGACTTCGCGCCTAAAACCTTCAACGAACGCTGGCGCGCAGAACGGGTCACGGGCTCATCGCCAAAGACCAACATTACCGCCCGCAAAGGATGAGGCTTGCCCCTATGCTCCTATTCAGTTCCCATATCACCCCCCGGTTGAACTATATCGTTGATTTTATCGGCAAGGAACTATTCGACGATCATACGCCCATCACCATTACGACGGATGCCGTAGCTTTCGCCGCCGCCACCGGCCCGCGGATCAACTATTCGCATCACGATTCCCCCGGTTGTTTCACCCTCCGCCCTGCCGCTACCCCGCCCCACGCACCTGCTGCCTTACTCTTCGAATCCGGCATCCGCCCGATCGAAATCGAATGTTTCTCGGCGAACGGCCAGGCCGCCTTCTTTCCCACAGAAGGCGATTTCCCTTTTGACATTTTCGCCGCCGCCTTCTACCTCTTGTCCCGATATGAAGAATACCTTCCCCATGACAAAGACGAATACGGCCGCTATGCCCACACCGCGTCGCTGGCCTGGCGCGAAGGCTTTCTCGATCAACCGCTGATCAATGCCTGGCTGAAGGAATTCAAAACGGCGCTGTCCCTTCATTATCCGGGCCTCGTCTTCCGCTACCCCGTCTTCAAGTTCATGCCTACCTATGACATCGATTCCGCCTATTCCTACCTCTACAAAGGATGGTGGCGTAACACAGGCGCCGCTCTGAAGGCGGCGGCCGCAGGCAGATGGGCACAGGTGAAAGAAAGGATCAGCGTCTTGCAAAGCCGGACCGGGGATCCCTTCGATATCTATGAATGGTTGGATTCCCTGCATCTGTATTGCCGGATGCGTCCCTATTATTTCTTTCTCGCTGCCGCCAGGTGCAAAGGGGTGGATAGAAATACGCCCCGGTCGGGACCAGGCCTGCAGGATCTGGTCCGGTATCACTCCATCGGCTCCCGATTGGGCATCCATCCTTCCTGGCAAAGCGGCGACCGGGATAGCCTCCTGAAAGACGAGATGGATTGGATGGAAAAAGTCAGCGGACAAAAGATCATCCGCAGTCGCCAGCATTATATCCGGTTTACTTTGCCGGGGACCTACCGCCGGCTGCTGGAGTGCGGCATTCAACAGGACTTCTCCATGGGCTATGGCACCGTCAATGGCTTCAGGGCTTCCGTAGCCTCTTCATTTTACTGGTATGACCTGGAGAAAGAAGAAAAAACCACCCTCCGGCTCTTTCCTTTTTGTTTCATGGATGCCAACGCTTATTACGAACAGCGCCAGACTGCCGCGCAGGCTATGGGCGAGCTATTATTATATTATCACCGCATCAAAAAGGTCGGTGGGCTCATGATCACCATCTGGCACAACTCCATCCTCGGCAGCGACGCCGAATTCGCCGGGTGGAAAGAGGTCTACGAGACTTTTTTAAAAGAAGAGGTATTTTGGGATGCCTAATGTTTGAAATGCCTCATCCCGGTTATCACCATCACCAGTCCATTCTCCACACAGTAATCGATCGAATCCTTATCCCGGATCGACCCGCCGGGTTGGATGAATGCCGTTACACCCGCCGCATGCGCCATCGATACGCTGTCATTGAATGGGAAGAAGGCATCGCTCGCCAATACCGATCCTTTTAAATCGAATTGGAACTGTCCTGCCTTGGCAATCGCCTGCCGTACGGAATCGACCCGGCTGGTCTGACCGCAGCCCTTACCAATCAACTGCCTGTCCTTGACCAGGGCGATAGCGTTCGACTTCAGATGCTTGCAGACCAGGTTGGCAAAGATCAGGTCCTTCTTTTCCGCATCGGTCGAGGGCCGTCCCCCCGCTTCTTTCCATTCTGTATAATTACCCTCGTCCGGCTGTTGCTGCAGCACTCCATTCAATAGCGACCGGTATTGAGACACAGGAGCAATCCGCTTTTTCTGTATCAGCAGGATCCGGTTCTTCTTCGATTTAAGGATCTCCAGGGCATCGGCATCAAAAGCCGGCGCGATGAGCACCTCGAAAAAGATTTCATTGATAGCCGCTGCCGTTGCCTTGTCGACAGGCGTGTTGCAGGCGAGTACACCGCCGAAGGCGCTTTCCGGGTCTCCCGCCAGTGCGCTGTCCCAGGCTTCTTTCAGGGTGGGGCGGATGGCAATCCCGCAGGGATTCGTATGTTTGATGATGGCAAAAACAGACCCCCCGCCTAATGCCTGAGGGTCGGTATCATTGAATTCCCGGACCAGCTGCACTGCCGCGTCCACGTCTACCAGATTATTATAGGACAGCTCCTTACCATTTATCTGGTCGAAAATTGCTGTAAGATCGCCGTAAAAGCGTGCCGCCTGGTGTGGATTTTCGCCATAACGCAATGGCTGGGGCGCCGCAACGGATTCCAGGAAGTAATCGCCACCATCCGGGCTGAAATACCGCGCGATAGCCACATCGTAGTGCGCGCAGACTTCAAAGGCTTTTGCCGCCAGCGCCCGCCGCTGCTCGAGGGTCGTCTCCCCTTTTTGCCCGGCCAGCAGCTTTTCGAGCCAGGCATATTCCGACTTCGCTGCAATCACCACCAGATCTTTATGATTCTTGGCCGCCGCCCTGATCATGCTGGGGCCGCCCACGTCTATTTTTTCAATGATAGCCTTGTCGTCCGTTGTGCTGGCCACCGTCTGTTCAAAGGGATAGAGATCTACGATCACCAGGTCGATCTCAGGGATATGATAACGAGCCATTTCCTCCAGGTCTGTCGCATTGTCCCTTCGTCCCAGTATGCCGCCGAAGACAGAAGGATGCAGCGTCTTGACACGGCCGCCCAGGATAGAAGGGTAGGAGGTGAGACTTTCTACCGGCGTGCAGGGCAGCCCCAGCGACTCGATGAACTGCTGCGTACCACCTGTGGAATAGATCGTTATACCGTACTCGTGTAGTTTTTTGACGATGTTTTCCAGCCCGTCCTTATAGAATACTGAAATCAGGGCCGACTTGATTTTTTTCATGCGGCGAAATTAATAATACAGCGTGAAATCCGTGTAAGTATTTATGGAGGGGGAGAGAATTCAATTCCGGATTCAACCTGCCGAAAGCAGGCCGAACCCGGTCGTTTTGAATGGTAACAGCGGTAAGCGCAAAATTGACTTTTCTCATGCGGACTAATATCTTAGAAAAGCATCAGCATACATACCCACACACGCATGAAATAAAACAGGATAAGGTGTTAATGGTTATGTATGCTGTTGCTAACATTAGGCGTAGAGAGATCAAACAGTATTTTTACTATCAGTTTGGGTGGTCACAGGAGTGATTGAACTTCCTCTTTTGCGTAATAAGTAAGGATATCAAATATTAAAAACGGGACATTAGGCAACCTCTCTATTAAATGTCCAATATTTATTTTAATTTGGCTGAAATAGTGGCTGAAAAAAGAGACGTTATTTTTTTGCGTCAAATGCGCAAGAATTGTATGCGTAGTTCACGTCCCTGAATCCAACAATTTCACTGTTTTTTGCTTGCGTAATGACTGTCTAAATTGCGTAGTTTTCCTCATGATCGTTTGATCCCCTTTAATTTATGAATAGTATTAATTTATAATCAATTGATTGTATTGCGCTTGCGGCATGCCCTATAACTACTAGAGGGATACTTTTACAACACAAACTATTCTTCTTCATTCTAAAACCAGTCAGCCATGTACACAATTGAAAAAAAATCCGTAAATGCCGGGAAATTTGCTAGCAAACACGAAGTTGACAATTTCATCCGCACTTACAAACAGGAAAGGTGGGCAGATAACTCCGATCGTATGGGCAAAGCCGATTCCCTCAGCGTTTGGTTCACCGTCGAAGAGGTCGAGGCTTTCCTTGAATCCGTAAAAGCTAATGGTGGAAATGGCGTTCGTTTTCACTTCGGCGTTTTCACAGAAGAAAATGCTACCCGGCCCGAATTCGTCGGCCGCCAGACCCTGGTGATGGTAGGCAACCGCAGCAGCGATGGTTCTGCCGAGACCAGCAAACAGCTCTTCTCTTTCCAGAGTGGCCAGCCTGAAATCGTAGCCTATAGCGGTGGCATCGTCTGCCCTCCGGTCTGCGGCAGCGGTACCACCCCTCCAAGCAGTGCTTACCAAGGCTCCGTAATGGGTTCAGCTACCCTGATCGACCGTGGCGAAAACGGTATGTCCGTCATCTAGTCCATACACATAACCATTTATACCCGGCCGTCCTGTTGCGTTGCAACGGGACGGTTCGTTTTATGAGAAAAGCGAAATATCTGTTATCTTGTGGTATGGAGTTTTTCTTATTTTATCTTATTCCGATATCTGCTGGAATTACCTTCCTCATCAGTCTCACCACTTTTATTCCACCCGCAGCCAGATTTTATCTCCGGCTGCTCTGCCTATACCTGCTTTTAGATTGCATCGTGGAGACTTACACCAGTTATCAGGCACTGCATATTCACAACACCCAATTGGTCAACAGCCTGTCTTCTACGGTATCCTTCGTCTTATATATCTACATCCTCCGGGAGATCATCCACAGCCTTAAGGCCCGCAAGGCCCTGCTGTATTGCCTTTGGATCTTTCCCCTTATTTCTGTTATGAACATTTTCCTCATCCAGAAATATGTATACCAATCGATCACTTACTCGCTGGGATGCCTCCTGATCGTTGCATTCAGCATTTATTATTTCTGGGAAGTGTTCCAAAGCAAAAGCTACGTCAACCTGGCCCGCGAGCCGGCCTTCTGGATCTGTTCAGGCTTGCTCTTCTTCAGCGCTTGTAGTTTCCCGGTGTACGCATTTCTCAATTTGCTTCAGAATCTTGGCCCCACAGTCAGCCGCGTTATGGCGTTTCTAATGGACTTAGTGAATATCTTGCTATATTTATCGTTCATCATTGCGTTTTTATGTCGCCTCAGACCCAGGAAATCTACATAGTTATCCTTATCGCTACGGCGCTTGCCCTTTTGTTGGTAGGTTTTATCGTCACTTCGTTATTCCTTTACCAACGCAGGCAGCATCGGCAGGAACAGCAATTGGTGCGCATGAAAGACGAATATCAACAGGAATTGCTGCGCTCACAGTTGGAGATCCAGGAGACAACATTCAAGACGATTGCCATGGAACTGCATGACAATATCGGCCAGGTACTCTCCGTCGTCAAATTGTCCCTGTCCGTCCTGCCCCTCGATAAGGCTCACCCGGCCTATGAAGGCGTACAAGGCAGCCGTGACATGCTCAATAAGGTTATTTATGATATGGGCAACCTCACCAAAAGCCTCCATACCGATCGGATTGCCCAGATAGGACTCGTAGAAGCCATTCAGTTTGACCTGGAAAGTCTAAAACGTACCGGTCTGCTGGAAGTGGGGTTCACCGTAACAGGTGAAGAATATCGTCTTGAAGATCAACGATCTATCTTCCTTTATCGGATGTTTCAGGAAATGCTGAACAATATTTTAAAACATTCCAAAGCGACTCGCGTAAATATTGCGGTTATTTACTCAATTGATAATAAATTTGTTCTGAAAGTCGAGGATAATGGTGTGGGCTTTGATATTGAAAAAAAGCGGACCCAGACATCCTCCTCCAGTGGTATCGGCCTGAAAAGTATGACAAATCGTGCCTCCCTGATCGGCGCTCAGATTAATGTTCAAAGTCAGCCGGGTAAGGGTACTTCCATTATCGTGGAACTCCCCCTGGAAAAGGAAATATTATAATTTATGGGAGTAGCAATAAAGAAAATAACGGTCGGCATTGTAGATGACCATAGTCTCCTACGAAAAGCCCTGGGAAAGCTGATCGGCTCCTTTGAGAATTATGCAGTTCTGTTCGAAGGCGATAACGGGAAAGAGATCAAAGATAAAATCACCCAGCACGTTATCCCCGACATCATCCTGCTGGATGTCAACATGCCGGGCATGGATGGCTACGAAACCGTCCGCTGGCTGCATAAGAACTACCCCCAGGTAAAAGTCCTCGCCCTTTCCATGTTCAGTGATGAAAATACCATCATCCGCATGCTGCGGCTCGGCGCCAAAGGTTATATCTTAAAGAATATCGAGCCCGAAGAACTGAAACTAGCACTGGACTCGATCATGAAAAAGGATTTTTATCTTTCGGACTATATCTCCGGGAAGATCATCAGCGGCCTGCATAAGGATCTCGGCAACCCCGAAGATCCCATCGTCCTCAATGATAAGGAAAAAGAATTCCTGCGCCTCGTCTGCTCTGAAATGTCTTATAAGGACATTGCCGATAAAATGTTCATCAGCCCCCGGACCGTCGACAATTACCGCAACACCCTCTTCGAAAAGCTGAAAGTACGCACCCGCGTAGGCCTGGTCATGTTCGCCATCAAGAATGGCCTCGTCGAGATTTAACTCTTCTTCCTCCCTCTCGTCAGGCTCAGCAGCAGCACTGGTAAAAAGACCAGATTAGTCACCGTAGCAATCACCAGCGTCAGCGACGTCAGCCATCCCAACGCTATGATGCCGCCAAAATCACTGAAACAAAAGACCACAAACCCCGCAGTCAGCGTCATAGACGTATAAAGGATGCTGATCCCCGTCGTATTGATCGTACCCGTCACCGCCTTTTCAGGGCTAGCCGCCTTCGGCGCCTCCTGCCGGTAATTGACCAAAAACCTGATCGTGATATCGATGGCGATTCCCAACGCAATACTGAACACGATCACCGTCGATGGCCTCAGCCGCACCCCCGCCCAACCCATGATCCCCGCCGTGATGATCAGCGGAATGACATTGGGCACCAGTGAGCAGACCAGGATGCGGAACGACCGGAACAGGAACAACATACAGGCCGCGATCAGCACAAACGCCCATTCGATACTATCCCGCAGCCCTTTAATAATAAAGCTGCTTCCTTCCAGATACGTCACGCTCGTTCCCGTAAATTCTACATGGTATTTGGTGGAATCGAAAAGCTCCGACGTCTTTTGTTGTAGTTCGGCCAGCACTCCCGGCAGCCGTTTGCTTCCGATATCGGCCATCTCGATACTGATACGCAGTCGTTGCTGGTTGCTGTCCACAAAACTCTTCAGCAGGCTGCCCAATCCGCCCGCAGTCGCCCCACCACCCGTGGCCCCGCCGGTTAATGCCCCCCCGCTCAGGTACTGAGAAAGAAAGATCATGTCCGTTGAATTAGGAACGACATACGCGCTGCTGTCCCCGCCAAAATAGGCCTGCCGCATAAACTTGAGTCCCTCTACCAGCGACAATGGCCGCGCCATATCCGGCCGGGCGGCGATATAGTCTGATAATTGCTCGATGCTATCGAGTGTCTTGATGGTATTGATCAGTAATCCCTTCCGTCGTTTCATATCGATCACGATCTCTAACGGCATTACCCCCTTGAAATTTGTCTCAAAAAATTTCAGATCGGTGTACAAAGGATCGTTATGCGGCAGATCGTCTACGATAAACCCTTCCGAATGCAGCCGCGTCATCCCGGCGATCGCAATGACCAGCGCAATGCCCGTAATGATGTAGACAGGCCGCCGGTGATGCAGCGTCCAGTTTTCCAGCCGTACCAGTATAGACTTCAGCCAGGGGTTGCTCAGGTACCGCATCTGCGACGGAGTAGGTGCCGGCAGAAAACTCAGCACCACTGGTATCAGGATAAAAGAGATGAAGAACAGCAGCATGATATTGATGCCCGCTACTACGCCAAATTCGTTGAGGATAGCGCTGTGGGTAAGGGCAAAGACCCCAAACCCGATAGCTGCCGTCAGGTTACAGAACAGAGTGACAATACCCATCCTGCCGATCATGACCACCAGTGCTTCGTGCTTATCGCCGGTATCCTTGAAGGCCGTATGGTATTTATTCATAAAATAAATACAGTTAGGGATGCCGATCACCACCACCAGCGTGGGGGTCAGCGCATTCAGCAACGTGATCTTATAGCCGAAAAGATCCATCGTGCCCAGGCTGAAGATCACCCCGATGACAACCACTGTCAGCGACAGCAACATCGTACTGAGGCTCCGGAAGAACACCAGCATGATGATCGACAGGATCAGTACCGATCCGAGCAGGAACCAGGTCGTCTCATGGGCGACCTTAACGGCCATCTTCGCCCGTATCAGCGGCAACCCGCTGTAATGCAGATCAAGTGTGCTATGCTGCCGGCTAAAGCTGTCTATGGCATCTGTAATGCCCCGCACCGTCACGATCCGGGCGGCAGAGTTCATGACATTCTTGTTGACGTTCACGACCGTCCGCCAGACGTTCGTTTCGGGATTATATAACAACCCTTTGTAGAATGGAAGGCTCAACAGTACCGCCTTACTGCTGTCCAGCCTGGCCTGCGTAAAAGGCGCCGAAAAAATAGGGACTGTTTTGAATTTATTGGTATTTGTATCCCTGATCAGGTTGACCACCGAAGAAACACCCAACACGTTGTCCACTCCCGGGACCCTCTTCAACCGCTCCGTCAGAGCAACATAATCAGTGAAAATGTCCGCCTGGAAAAGCTTGTCCGTCTGAAGCCCGACAACCAGCAGGTTACCGTCATCGCCGAAACGTTTCCGGAATTCCTGGTAAGCCTTATATTTTGGATTGTCGGTCGGAATAGCGCTGTTGAAATCATAACTCAGTTTTACGTGGGAAGCCCGGTAAGCCATATAGGCGGTAGCGGACAATAGGACAATCAGCAATAAGAACCGGAATTTGAGGACCAAACGCGCAATGGATTCCCACATGATGAAAATAATTTTTACAAATAAACGGCAATTTGACGACTTTGCGTCAGGGCGGATGCATTCACCGCCTCGCCGGAGGCCGATGGAACTGCACAAGACAAAAGGCATCGTATTGAAAACAGTGAAATATGGGGAGACAAGCCTCATTGCCACGCTCTATACAGAGTTATTCGGTGTGCAGTCTTACATGGTCAATGGCGTAAGGACCTCATCCCGCAAAGGGCCGGGAAAGGCCAATATGTTTCAGCCCGCCGCCATCCTCGACCTCGTCGTCTATCATAATGAGATGCGGCAACTTCAGCGGATCCGTGAGTTCCAGTGGGAAGTCATCTACCGGCATATCTTCTTCGATGTGCTGAAGAACGCGGTGGCCCTTTTTATGGTCGAACTATTACAGAAATGCATTAAGCAACCCGAACCCAATCCCGACCTTTTTTATTTCATCGAAGATGCCTTCCTCCACCTCGACGCCAGCGAAGGCAGGGTGTTGGCCAATTTCCCCCTTTTCTTCATCCTCCACCTGGCCGGGTTCTTCGGGTTCCGCATCCAGGACGAGTACAGCGAAAAGAATGCTATCCTCGACCTGCGGGAAGGGCAGTTCATTCATGAACCGCCGCCCCATGGACAGGCGCTGGAAGGCGCCCTCAGCTATCATACCGCCCAATTACTCCGCGTCCAGCGACCCGAAGAATTGCTGGAACTACCCCTCAACCAGGAGACCCGAAGGGCGCTCCTGCAGGCTTACCAGGCTTTTTATGCCCTGCACGTGCCCGATTTTGGTGAAATGAAAACCCTCCCCGTGCTGCAGACCGTGTTGTCCTGATGGCCCCGCCGCCACTCCAGCCACCCCTCGCACAGAGCTCCCGCTTCTAAGTTCGGACGTTCCCTCGAACGTCCTCTCCCTTACACCAATCTCCTTACCCTCGCCCCCGCCGTCAGCCTGTCCCCTTCGCCCCCTTCAATCAGCACAACGCCCGGTTGTTTGCCGGCCGCAAAAGTCCCCAGCACTCCCTCTGCCTGCAACGCTTCCGCTCCCCCGGCCGTCGCCCATTGCAACAGGGTAGGAGTCGGCAACCCCGGAAACGCCCGTTGCAGCGTTTTCAACTCCTCCAGGATGCTCAGCTGATGATTGGAAGCCAGGCTATCCGTTCCGATAACGATCCGGCATCCCTGTCGCTGCAACAGCTCCACATCCGGCAGCTGCCCGCTGATATATAGGTTGGCATTCGGACAAAGACAAAAGTAAAGGTCCGGCCCCCCCGCGCGCGCCGCCCGCACGTCCTCAGCCCCCGTCGCCACATTATGCACCAGGATCAGCGACTGATTGCGGTAGAAATAAGGGAGAAAACTTTCCAGGCTCCTCTTCCCCGTCCCCTGGTAAAAGGACACATCCAGCCCCAGCGCCGCATACAGGCGGAGAAAATCTCCCTTCCCCGACAGCAGCCATTCGTTTTCCGTCTCGCTCTCCTGATTGTGGATCGTCAGCAGGTGATTGCCCGGAA
>Ga0302303_10000578_pt1 | contig 28859 bp, 28 predicted proteins | sample III_Palsa_E2_1_FD_194542 | JGI IMG/M metagenome (GOLD analysis project Ga0302303, IMG submission 194542) | Peat permafrost microbial communities from Stordalen Mire near Abisko, Sweden - III_Palsa_E2_1 | ecosystem: Environmental > Terrestrial > Soil > Palsa > Peat permafrost | place: Sweden...
CAGCGTGCGCCCCATGGCCTGATTGAAATTCACGAGAGCTTCTTCCAGGTTAACCTTGGCTCGCAATTCCGTGCCTTGCGCCGCGGTCAAATCGCGGGAACGAAGCACGACGTTGTAGCTGGTGGACGAACCGAGCTGATATTTCTTCTGTTCGGCGTCCAGCGTCTGCTGCGCCAGGTTGCGAGCCTTTTCCGCAGCGGCTACCTGAGCGCGATCCTGCTGCAAGGCGATGATGGTATTGCGGACGTTGAGCACGATTGTGTTTTGTGTCTGGCGATACTGCGTTTGCTGCTGGCGCTCGTCGAGCAGGGCGCGGGCGTTGTCCGCCTGCGCCGAGCGGTTGCGCAGCGGAATGGCAAAAGTCACCCCACCTGCATACGTTGGGAAATTGTTGTTGATCATGTTAGAGAGGGCGCTGCCCAAGCCATTCGTCTGCACGCCCGAAGGAAATACCGGAAACCCCACGACTTCGTTTCCTATTTGAAGTCCGGTAGTAGAGTCCACAATCGGTTCACTCGGGATGGGCACAATCGAAGTGGGAGTTGTGGAAGTCTGAGTGATTGCGTTTCCCGAGAGACCGGTCTGGCTGAACTGCGCGTAAACGTTGAGCGAGGGAAGAAGAGCGTTCTTTGTAGCTTTCACTTCGATGCCGGCGTTCTTCAGGTTCAGATCCGCCTGATATATTTCAGGCCGCTTCTTCCAGGCTTCCTGTACGGCATCCTGCAGCGGAATATTTTCCACCACTTCGGGATTCGAGATGGTTGTGGTCGGGATGATTTCGAGGCCCACCAGCTCCGGCGCCATCAGATTCTTGGTGATGTCGTTCAGCAGGACGGTCTGTTGTTGCAACCGCGTTGTCTGCGCGACGATTAAGTTCTGCTGGTCGGTGGCGACTTGCGATTCCGCGGTGAGCACATCGAGCGGCGCCATCGTTCCAATCTGCAACTGCTTCTTGTTGTCTTCATACAATTTTGTCGAAACACCCACCGCGGCTTCCTGGACGATTACGTTTTGCCGGTCGAAGACCAGTTCCCAATAGTCGTTGGAGACTTGCGTGACCGTTGCGATTACTTGCTGCGCCAATTGCGACTCGGACACCTTGATGAAATTCTTGGCTTCCAGGATGTAGCGGGTATTCACCAGTATCCCGAAGCCGTTCAGCAGCGGTTGCGTTAGAGTGGCCGTCAACACGGGCTGGATATATGGGTTAAACAGGTTTTCCGCCAAGTTGGACGCTTGCCGAGTGGTATTCAGGGTCACTGAGAAGTTCGTGCCGGTGTGAAAACCCTCCGAGTAACCGAAATTGTAGGTGTAACCGTTGGACGATATAGATTCGGCGGTGTCGGAGGTTGTTCCAGTGCCGGAGATGAACGGGTTATTGACTGGGATCGTTGACCGCTCCCATCCTACCGTTCCTGTAATTATGGGATCGAAAGAAACAGACGGTGAAGTTCCCAGCACCACCTGCTGCGTAGCGCCCGACTGCGGGATTCCGCCGGATTTCGCTTTCAAAAGCTGCGTTTCTTCGATCCACGGCTGGAATTTTTGCACGCTGATGTTCAGATTATTTTCGAGTGCCAGTGATATCACGTCTTCCAGGCTGAGCATCAACTTGTCGCCCTGAATCAGTTGGTCGATGCGAGGGGAGTTTGTCAGCATGGGCTGAGCGATCTGCAGCGACCTGTACGCACCAGTGATGTCCGGGAAGAAGTGCTTGCCATTCGAATAGTCCGGCCCCATCTTCATGCTCCGCGCTTCGTCAGCGGCGGGAGTATTGGGCTGGGCTTTGAGCTCTCCACCCGTCGGCTCTTGCGTTTGCCCCGGCTGAGCTTGCCCAGGAGTTTGCTGGGATTGCGCTCCCTGCGGGGGCTGGGTTTCCTGTGACTGAGCAAAGACCGGTGAAACGACAAGAGAAGCAGCCGTCAGAAACACCAGCGCAACATGAGTAATCCTTCGAATCATCGTGGTTCCCTCTCAGAGTAGTGAAACGTCGAAATGCCAGCAGGCCTCACCCTATCTAAACGCACGCGCAGGCCGATTTGTTTCAAATGGCCTCTTTCGGTGCAACGCAGCGGCCATGCATATCCAGTTGAAATTAGACGGTTAATCGGGAATTTCGGCTCACGGTTCGTTCATTAGCGAACATTACTGTGCGTAAACGAACAAACGGACACCGGAGTGTAGCATCGCCGCTCGCTCGCTGACAATTCTTCCGCATGGATTGCGAAGTTTGCAACTCCGCGATCCCACTCTTGTCTTGCACCACCAAAGCTGCGGCTTGGGTGCGGCAGGCGCGTACGTTGACACCGTCGTTCGGGTGGGCCTAACATGCCTGCCACCCAACATGTCATCTATGCGCAAGCAGAGGAACTTTATCGACGGGCTGAAGGCCTCCACCGTTCTGCTGGCGTGCTTTGGATGGCTGTTCCTGACGCTCGGCGTACAGGCTCAGGACGGCCTTCCCAAAACCAAGCCTGAGGGCTACGTAAATGATTTTGCGGGTGTCCTCAGTCCGGCGGCTCGTAACTTGCTAACCGCGCTTTGCACCGAGGTTGATCAGAAAGCAAAAGCGCAAATAGCAGTGGTCACGGTTAAGTCTCTAGGTGGAAAGCCCATCGAAGACTATTCGATCGCTCTCGCGACGAAATGGGGAATTGGACCGAAGCAGTCCGCGAGTGGAGTCTTGGTTCTTCTGGCAGTCGACGACCGCAAGGACCGCATCGAGGTTGGATACGGCCTGGAGCCAATCCTCCCTGACGGCAAGGTCGGCGGCTTCCTGCGCGAAGCCGTTCCGTATCTGCGCGATGGAAACTACGACGCTGCGATGCTTCTAATGACTCGCCGCGTCGCGGATGTGATCGCACAGGATCGCGGCGTCACCCTTAGCGCCACGACGTCTCTTCCTGCAGCGCGCACTTCTTATAGCAAGCCGACAAGAAACGGACCTAGCGCAATCGGCGCCTTTCTGATTCTGATTTTCATAATATTTTTGCTTTCCAAGATGTTCGGCGGCAGAGGCGGTAGAGGTGGGCGGGGTGGGTGGATCGGTCCAATGATTGGTGGAATGATGATGGGTGGAGGAGGCTTTGGTGGAGGGGGATTTGGCGGCGGAGGTGGTGGCGGCGGGGGCTTCGGCGGATTCGGAGGCGGTTCTTTTGGCGGTGGCGGCGCCAGCGGGAGTTGGTAATTTTTGGTCGTCGCACGCGTAGTTAGCTAAGGACATCACGAATGGAAGCTAAACTGACAGAACTGGTGGATCGGTTGAAAGCGGCAATTCACGACAACCTTAAGACTGTCGTGCTCTATGGCTCCGCGGTCACCGGCGAATTCCGCGCCGGGCATTCGGACCTGAATATCGTGTGCGTGGTGGATCGAGCCGATGCCGCGCTTCTCGAGAACGCGCACGGCGTGGCGGAGTGGTGGATGCGCCAAGGCAATCCGGCTCCGCTTATTTTCACGGTTGACGAATTGCGGCGCTCCGCCGACGTATTTGCCATCGAGCTTCTGGACATGAAGCTCCATCACCGCATTCTTTTAGGCACGGATTTTCTGGCCGAGTTCGAAGTGCCGCTGCAGCTACACCGGCTGCAAGTAGAACGAGAGCTTCGCACAGCGTGGCTGCGTCTGCGCCAGGCGATACTCGCTGCGCCGCTCAGCAATAAAGTCCACCTCGGCATTATGATGAATTCTGTTTCGCCGTTCTGCGCGCTATTTCGCCACGCGCTGCTGGCGCTGGGTCACGAGATGCCCGCCACGAAACGCGAAAGCGTGGACGCTATAGCGTCGCTGACCGGCGGGAACCCGACGGCATTTCAAGCCATACTCGATCTGCGGGAAGGGAAACGGAAGAAGAGCGAAATTGATGTCGAGGCATCACTCAACGCCTATCTCGAGCTGGTTGAGGTGGTCACGAATGAAGTGGATCGCCGGCTCGAATCGGCCTAGCACAAAAACCTAATTGCGCAAGTGTACCGATGAAACGAGATAGCATAACCCGTATCGTCAGTGTTTGCGTCCAGGGCAAGCCGGCTAAAAGCTGTTCTGAGAACGCCGAACGAACCGGGATGGTCCGAGCAGTTGCCGACGAGATTGAACGAGCGGGGTGGGGTCGGCTCGACGCTGTTCTCTTTCCCGGCGGTTTTTTCTATACCGATGTATATACGGGAGACCGAGATTTTGAGGGACGACGAAAGCACTTAGAAAGTTCACAATTCAGTGAGGATGTTCTTCGGGCCTTCCATAAACTTGCAGGATGCTACTTTGTTTCCGGCGTGGATTCGGCCCCGAGAACACCAGGTTTTGATAATGGGGATGAGTTCTGCGTTGCTTGGAAATCCGGTAGAGTTCAGTCGCTCGCCAGGAAGATATTTCCGACCAAACGTGCAGGGTTGACCTGCTATGCCGAGGGTTTTGACACGAGTCATAGGCTGATTGAGCTCAACAGTGGTCGAGTAGCTGTGCTTTGTGCTTGTTATGATGTATACGGATGTGAGTTCGCCACCCCAAAAGTTACGAAATCCAGCAGGCCGGGATACATAACTAGAATCGTTGATTCCAGCGGGGTGGTGCGGAAAGGGAAAAATCTCCGAATTCTCCGAACAAGATGCGTTGAAAACTTCGCGCAGCTAGTTAGGGGGAACAGAGTTTCAGTATGCCTCGGAGCAGTCCATCGAATCGAGCACGTGGGCGGTGACAATTACTGGGAGCGATTTGGGGTTGCGAATTGCTCTGCAGCCCTTCGGGGGCTGTGCATCTGCGCGACCCATTATTGTAAAGGACTGCCCGACCCAGAGAATCCTCGCGCTTCGACGCTAGCGGCCTGCGACGTACCGGCGCGTCATCTTACGCAAGGACATAACCGGAGGGCACACCGAATAGCTGCGGCTAACCATCTCGTCGCCTTTGACGGACAGCTACTTGTAAGACTTTTCGAGTGCTGAGATTCGGTACTTAGAATTGGAGTGCTTGCTATGCCTTTGACGGATGAATTTGCTAGTATCCTCTGCAAGCAATTGAACAAGACTGTGCCTGCAGGCGGCTGGGTTTGCAGTTACGGAATAGGGTCTGGCCGTTCATCGGTGGACTTGCGCGGGAAATTAGCTGGCCGCCCAGTCTACATCGAAGTCGAATTGCGCCGGGACGAGCCGCTCACGAATGTAGTTAAGCTTTGGAGAGCCATCCAACAAGATAGTCACACAAATGAAGCCATTCTCGTACATGCCTTTTCTGGGCATTACCCTCCCGCCAATTCTCATCGGCTGAATGCTGAATTCATTGGTAAACAGATGCAAGATTCTTGCGGTGCACAATATGTACCGCTTGCTTTTCGGTTTCGACCAAGAAAAGGGGCCAGAATCGTGGGTGACTATCGCCGTCGAGCAGCGATTTCCTTGGCGTCTGATATTTGGGCGGCATTGCAGGCGGTATTACCGCAGGCAGACTGAATTATGGGCGCTAAGCCGTGGGGTTATCAGTTCATCGGCCGCACGACTAGATAGTTTTCTAGAGGAGGATTTCATGAAAGCAGTTGCAGCGATCATCGCCGTGCTCGTCATCTTCGCGCTGATCGTCGGGGGTTCGTACGTTTCACATCGCAATCAGATGGTCACGCTGAACGAAACGGTGAAATCCAACTGGGCTCAGGTGGACGTAGTCCTGCAGCGCCGGTCGGACCTGATCCCGAACCTGGTGGAAACGGTGAAAGGCTTCGCCGCGCACGAAGAAACCGTTTTCGGCGATATCGCGAAAGCTCGTTCCGCTTTGATGGGCGCTCAAACTCCGCAGGACAAAATCGCTGCGAACGGCCAGCTCGACGGCGCGCTCAGCCGCCTGCTCCTGATCGTGGAAAATTATCCGCAGCTTAAATCAAACGAAAACTTCCTGCGCTTGCAGGACGAACTTGCCGGCACGGAGAACCGCATCGCCGTCGAGCGCAAGCGCTACAACGATTCCATCCAGGCCTACAACACGTACATCGGGCTATTCCCGAACAATATTTATGCGGGCTGGGCCGGATTTAAGCGCAACGACGCGTATTTCCAGGCTTCGGAGACTTCGCGCGAAGCTCCGAAGGTTCAATTTCCCGCGGCCAAGCCATAGGCGGGAATTCGGCTAAATAATTTGCGTTGAGAAGTTGCGGGCGATGATGTCCGGTCCGGCTGGCAGTTTAGCGGGTAGTTCGGGGAACGGGTGCGGTAGCAGTCGGAGCGCTGGCGCGTTTGCGCTCATTTGGATCCCAATCGGTGGGAGGGAACGCGATACGCCAGAACTTGGGTGAGGGCTCGGAAAATTCCAGACCCACTTCCGATCTGCCGCTGTTGTAATCACCCTGAAAAATTACGGTGCACGGAAGCTCTTCCTGAGTCTGAGGATTGCTGATGATGAGCTTCTGACCGCGCTTCACCTTGGCAGCCAGCAGCACGAGGCAGCCGTTTGCATTCACAGTAATCGTCTTTGTTTTTTCCTGGAATAGCTCGCCTTCGGTTGAGCGGACCTCTACGGACATCCCAATCCGCACTCGCTGCGTCCGCCGCGGCTCGGCATAAACTTTGCCTTCCGTGTCGCGCGAAGGGTCCTTGACGTTTGCCATACAAGTCTCCCGTCTATTGTTACCCTGCAAGCCTTGCAGCTAGCTACAATTCCTATTAGACGCTCAGCGGCGTCTGGATTCTCATCTTGGAACGGTTCCTTGCCTTAGCTTCCACCCCCAGCGGTAACTAACAGAATGACACAATGTCGAGGCAAGGTTGGGCCCTTTTCTCGGACAATTGAAACAAGAGTTACTCCCAGGCTGAGGGGATATGCCGACGTACCCAATAAGAATACCAGGGGCGGTTTTTCACTCCAGCCGCGTGATTTATCAACATTACAGCTTAATGAATCCTGTTGCTCCCACCTTGACCCTGCCTGCCTCCCGCGCTACGCTAGCAATCACCCAGTGTTCTGGAGGCGTCGCGCCCGCGATACTGAATGAAACAAACCGTCCGACTAGTGGGTGGCATCAGCGAGCTTTTTGGTACTCTCGACGAAAACATCAAACTCTTCGAATCAACCCTGCACGTCACGACCCATTTGCAGGATCATGACCTCGAAATCGAAGGGGCTCCCGCTCAAGTGGAGCGCGCGGCCCAAATCCTCGGCGAATATAATAACCGTGTGCGCGAAGGCCGAGTTCCGGCCAGTCAGGAAGTGAAATCGCTGCTGCGTGTCGCCACCACAGCCCCATCGTCCGAGTTGCGCGGCGCTTTTTCGCCCACGCGCGTGCGCTCTTTCGGCAAAAAAAGCATCGCGCCTAAGAGTCCCAATCAGGCGCGCTATATGGAAGCGCTCGAAACGTTTGACATGGTTTTCGCGATCGGCCCCGGCGGAACGGGAAAAACCTACCTGGCTGTGTCTATGGCTGTCTCCGCGCTGCTCTCCAAGCAAGTCACTCGAATCATTCTCGCGCGGCCGGCAGTGGAAGCCGGCGAGCGCTTGGGTTTTCTCCCCGGAACACTTCAGGAGAAGGTCGATCCCTACATGCGCCCGCTCTATGATGCGCTTCACGACTTGCTGGAAGCCGACAAACTGGAGAGCTTTCTGGAAAAAGGAATCATCGAGGTTGCGCCGCTGGCCTTCATGCGCGGGCGCACGCTGAACGATTCCTTCGTGATCCTCGACGAGGCGCAAAACACCACCAGCGAGCAGATGAAAATGTTTCTCACGCGCCTGGGCTTCAATTCAAAGGCGGTGATCACGGGAGACGTCACGCAGATCGACCTGCCGGATTCGCGCCGCTCGGGACTGGTGGAAGCCATCGAAATCGTGGGCAAGATCGAAGGAATCTCCATGGTTTATTTCGACGAGCACGACGTTGTGCGCCACAGCCTGGTTCAGCGTATTATCAAGGCTTACGACGAGCACGGTGCAGCTCATCCTGCCGGCAAGAATCATCGCGCCTAATCCAGTTACATGATTCTCAACCAACAGCGTCAGGTGAAAATTTCCATTGGCGAGCTGGAGAAGTTTTCCAGAAAGTTGCGGCGGCTGCTGCGCATTCCCGCCAACGCACTTACGATCTGCCTGGTGACGAACGCGGAAATCGCGAAGTGGAACCGTGCCTACCGTGGAAAAAATCGCCCCACGGATGTATTGTCGTTCGCAGCGGATGAGCCACACTCCCAGCGAAGGATTGGCCGATTGCCGGGGAAACGCAATTCTTTCGCGCTGCGCGCTGCCTCGTCGCCGCTGTACTTGGGTGATATCGCGATTGCTCCCGCTGTCGCCCGGCAAAACGCCCGCCGTTTGGGACGCGATTTCGACGGCGAAATGCGCATCCTAGTCCTGCACGGAATTCTTCATCTGATGGGATACGACCACGAAACCGATCAGGGTCAAATGGACCGGCGGGAAATGAGTCTTCGCCGCCATCTTGGTTTGGCATAATCATGAGCCGACAGTTCAGTTTTTGGCGTTCCAACATGCCAGGGCGCAACGGCCGGCCGATGGGCGCTGCCGCGCCTGCGGTCACGATGCCGGAGCGTCTCTAGCGTGGCCATTTTTTTCTACACCGCCGGCATTCTTTTTCTTACGGCTATTCTGCTGTTCTTCTCCTACCTTGACCGGGTGTACCGCGAGCTGGGCCGAGCGTCCACTGGCCGCATCCATGACCATCTGGAAACCTTCGAATCCGAGGTTGCTCCGCGGTTCCACATGGCGCCGCGTCGCGCAGGGCTGGCATTCAGTCTTCTCACGCGCCTCTGGCTCGTCCTGGTCGCAGCGATTACCGCTCGGGCGGTAATCTTCTTCTCGCTCGGGACTTGGGAAGCTGCGCTCGAGATGATTTTCTTTCTGGGCGCCGAAGTCGTCGTGGCCATGCAGTTTTTGCCTTCGCTTCTTCTTGCGCGCGCTCCGGGCAACTGGATCGCGCCCTTCGTTCCGATTGTGCGCGCATTTGTGCTTCTCACTTGGCCGGTTCTGGCGGTGCTCGAGCTCCTGGTGTCCGTGCTTCACGTTTCGGAAGAGGAGCAAAGCGCCCCGGCGGCCGAGCAGCAAGCCATCGAAGATTTTGTTGATGCTGCCACGGAAGAGGGAATCATCGAGCAGGACGAAGCGCGGCTCATCGAACAGGTGGTCGAGTTCGGGGACAAGCGCGTCCGCGAAGTGATGACGCCGCGCCCGGACGTGATCGCCATTCGCGCGGCTGCTTCGTTGGAAGAATTGCGCGAGCTTGCCGTGGAGACAAAATTTTCACGGTTGCCGGTTTTCGAAAAATCGCTGGACGACATCGTGGGCATCGTCATGGCGCGAGATATGCTCGAGGTGCCGGACACCGAAGCCGCTCATCGCACCGTTCGCGAGCTGATGCGCCCGGCTCTCTTCGTGCCGGAGACGAAGTTTGGTTCCGAGCTGCTGAAAGAAATGCAGCGCAAGAATCAGCAGATGGGGATCGTGATTGACGAGTACGGCTTGATGGCCGGAGTCGTCACTATCGAAGACATGGTAGAGGAGATTGTCGGCGAAATCGGCGAAGAAGATCGCAGGCCGGCACCCGATGTGATCCGCGAAGCCGGTGGCGCGCTCGTCGTTCGCGGCAGCGTGCCAGTGGATAAAGTCGGCGAACTATTTGGCGTGAAACTCGACGCCGCCATGCGGCACTCCACCTCCACCACAATCGCTGGATTGTTGAATAGTGTTGCAGGCCACGTTCCGCGCACCGGGGAAATCATCGACGCCGACGGCCTTCGCTTCGAAGTTCTGGAAGCCAATCAGCGCAAAGTTCTGCGCGTCCGCGTCCGCTTTAGCTGAGACTCTTGGAAAGAACGCGTTGTCATCCGTCCGCCTCTTTCTCCTTCCGCTGAAACCTACTCGCATGCAGCCCGATGGCGTACAATCGTTGTCTCCATGGCTTTCAAGTCCGGATTCGTCGCGATTGTCGGGCGCCCGAACGCGGGCAAGTCCACGCTCGTAAATACTCTGGTGGGCCAAAAAGTCGCTATCGTCTCGCCCAAGCCGCAAACCACTCGCAACCGCATTCAGGGCATTCTGAATCGCGAGGATGCGCAAATCGTCCTGGTGGATACGCCCGGCATTCACCGCCCCGAAAACGTTTTGAGCCGCATGATGATGGACGAATTGCAACACGCGCTGGAGGGCATCGACATACTTTCGCTCATTGTGGATGCCACCGCCGATTTCGGCGCAGGCGACCGCTTCTCGATTCAGTGGGTGGAACGCTTTCGCGGCCCGGTTTACCTGTTGCTGAATAAAGTGGACCGCATCCACAAACAGCTTCTTTTGCCGCTCATCGAGCGCTACAACAAAGTGTTTGAGTTCGCGGAGATTTTTCCCATCTCCGCGCTCACCGGCGCCGGCTGCCTCGACCTGGTAAACTCCTGGCTCACGCGGCTTCCCGAGGCGCCCCCGCATTTTCCTGCCGATCAATTCACCGATCAGCCCGAGCGTTTTCTGGCTGCCGAACTCGTGCGCGAAAAGGCGATCCTCATCACGCGGGAAGAAGTGCCGCACGCCATCGCCGTGCTGATCGATAATTTCGAAGAGACCGAGAAGATCACGCGCATACGCGCCACGATTTATGTGGAGCGCGAAGGCCAGAAGGGGATTCTGATCGGAAAGGGCGGCGCGACCATCAAGAAAATCGGAACGCAGGCTCGCCTGGAACTTGAAACCATACTCGGCGCGAAGATTTTCCTGGAGCTGATGGTGAAAGTGCAGCCGCACTGGCGGCAAAATTCCGCGATCGTTCGCCAGCTCGATTGGCACCGCCAGCTCGAACAGCTCGCGGACTACCAGGAATAGGTTCTACTCTCTCGCAGGCGCAATGCCCAGCGTGCGCATTTTTCTGTACAAGTGGCTGCGCTCGAGACCCAGTGCCTGGGCCGCCTTGGTCATATTCCAGCGATTTTCTTCCAGCTTGCGCAGCACGAATTCGCGCTCGTAGGCGGAGCGCGCCTCCTGCAGGCTTTCGTACGGTTTTTGCGGGCTCTTGGACGCGCCGCGGAATATTTCCGGCGGCAAATGATGCGGCTCGATCCGCGGCGAAGGGCAAATGATGACCAGCCGTTCGACCAAGTTTTTCAGTTCGCGCACATTCCCGGGCCAGGGATAACTCAGCAGCACATCGATAGCCGGCGAGCTGAATTCTTTCTGTTTCTTGCCGTATTCCTCGCAGAAGGCGCGCAGGAAATGCGCCGCCAGGATCGGAATGTCCTCCACTCGATCGCGCAACGCTGGCACGTAAAATGGGATCACGTTCAGCCGGTAAAATAAATCTTCCCGAAAAGCGTTGCGTCCGATTTCTTCTTCCAGCTTTTTATTGGTGGCGGCCACCACGCGCACATCCACAGTCACGGGCGTGTTCGAACCCAAAGGCTCCACGCGCTGTTCTTCCAGCACGCGCAGAACTTTCGACTGCGTCTTCAGGCTCATGTCGCCCACTTCATCGAGGAATAAGGTTCCGCCGTCAGCTTTCAAAAACTTGCCGATTTTGTCCTCGCTGGCGCCGGTAAAACTTCCTTTGCGGTGCCCGAACATTTCCGATTCAATCAGTTCTTCCGGTATCGCGGCGCAGTTCACTTCCACGAACGGCATCGCTTCCCGCAAGCTGCTGGCGTGTAGAGCTCGCGCTACCAGCTCTTTGCCCGTTCCGCTTTCGCCGTAAATCAGCACGCGGCCGTTGGTCGGCGCGGTCAACGCAATCTGCTGCCGCAGCGCTTTCATGGGCACACTGTTCCCCAGAATTTGATGCTTTTCCTCGAGTTCAGCGCGAAGCCTGCGGTTTTCAGACTCCAGCCGCACGTAATCGAGCGCGTTGCGCACTACCAGCACGATTTTTTCGAGGGAGAGCGGTTTTTCTATGAAGTCGAAGGCCCCCAGTTTCGTCGCGCGCACCGCCGTTTCGATATTTCCGTGGCCGGAAATCATCACGGCCATCGGCGCGCCTTCGCGCTGCTGAATGCGCTCCAGCGTTTCCAGGCCGTCCATCTTCTTCAGCCACACGTCCAACAGAATCAAATCGAAGTTTCGCCGGCCGATCTGCTCCAGGCATTCTTCACCTGAGGCCACTGCTTCGATTTCATACCCTTCGTCCCGCAGCAACGCGCCCAGCGATTGCCGGATCCCGACTTCGTCGTCAACTATAAGTATGGTCGCCGGCATTTTCTTCTAGCCTTTGAACTTCTCGATCTTTTGAGGCCGCAGGGCCTGCGTGAAAAGTTGCATTCCAGTAAAAACTGCTAAGCTTGGCCGCCCGTTTGCGTTTGTGTGGCCACAACTTCCGCGGCGGGGAATCGAATTAGAAATCGCGCTCCGCTCGGCAGGTTATCTTCCACGCGGATTGTTCCGTTATGCTCGGCAATAATGCGGCTCGCGATTGCAAGTCCCAGCCCGGTGCCACGCTCTCTGGTGGAAAAATGCGGCAGAAAAAGACGTTCTTTGTCTTCGGGAGAAATGCCGTGGCCGCTGTCGGAAATCTCGATTTCCACCGCGTCGCCGTCTCCTTCCACGCGCGTGGCCACGCGCAAACGCCGAATCGTCGAGCCTTCCATGGCCTCCGCCGCGTTATCAATCAAATTGGCGACCACCCGGCGCATCAATTCCGGATCGGCTTTCACCGGTGGCAAAATAGCGGCCAGTTCTGTTTTCACCGTGATGCCGTCCAAACGTCCGTGAAATAAATCCAGCGCGCTGGACACAATGGAATTCAAATCCGCGGAAGCCAGGCGCGCGGAAGGGAATCGCGCGAATTGCGAGAACTCATCCACCAGCGATTCGAGCGTCTGCACTTCGCGCTCGATCAGTCCGGCGCATTCCGCCACCAGCTTTTCGAGCTCACCACGCGTGGCCTCGGTCTTCAATGACGCTGTGCGCTCGAGATGCCGGAGCAGCCGCTGCGCCGAAAGCTGAATCGGCGTAAGCGGATTCTTGATTTCATGCGCGATGCGCTGGGCAACCTCCTGCCAGGCGGCCGCTTTTTGCGCGCGAAGAAGGTCGGTAAGGTCGTCGATGACCACCACAAAGCCCGGGTTCGACCGCCGCGGTCCAAGAGAGCTTACCGTCACTGCGGCGCGAAGCAGCCTTCCCGCGGATGCGATCTCAATTTCACGCGAAGCCGCGCCCATGCGCAACGACCGCCGCATCAGATACAGAACCGCGCGGCCTGCTTCCTCGCCCAGCAGCTCCGGCAGGGTATGTGCGTTGCGTGCGTGTTCTCCCAAGATCATCACGATAGCGGAATTCACCCGCGCCACTTCTCCGGTCGCGTTGAGCGAGACCACTCCCGTCGGAATATTTTCCAGAATTGCTTCCATCAATTTCCGGCGGCCCTCGCGCTCCTCGATGGCCTGCTCGAGATTTCGCGTGAACTCATTAATCTGGCGCCGACCTTCTCCCAGCTGCTCGGTCATGCGATTGAACGAACGCACCAGGGTTCCCAGTTCGTCCTGCGCCTCCACCTCGATGCGATGATCGAAATTGCCGCGCGAAATTTCGCGTGTCGCTTCAGCCAGACCCTGAATCGGCACGGTCACTTGCTTCGAAAGCCGCAGCGCGATCCAGGTGGTGCTGGAGAGCAGGATCAACGTGACCGCGATGAGCGTGAGCAAAATCTCGCGCTTGAAAGCGCGTAGTCGTTGTTTCTGTTCGGCGTAAAGTCCCGTTTGCGTTTCTATGTTTTGATACCGCTCCACAAAATCATCCGGCAGGTGCCGGGCGGCAAACAAAATGGAACCTTGCATGGGAGCGCTTCCCGCGAGGTAGAGCTGGTTCCCCGCCTGCCACACTTGCGCGCCGCTGGCGAGCGATCGCACCATTTTCGGCGCCGCCGGATTGCGATTCTGCGAGTGAGGATCTTGCGTCTTCGCCTGGAGCTCCGGGCCGAAATTCCACCCCTTCTCGAAATCCATTCCCCCAGTCACTTGACCTTGACGATCAGTGATCCACGCAGCATCTGCAGTTCGGCTTAACACCAGGAAGCTCTGGTCCGGCGTTTCTCTCAGCGCAGCTTCAGAAGCGAGCGTACTCAACCGTCTGAGTTCAGCGTTGCCGAAGCCCGTTAAAAGCACTCGGCTTTCTTCGTTGGCTATTTCCAAGGGCCGGGGGAACCAGAGGTTTAGCGTCCGATTCAATAAAGCGTAGCTGGAGAAAAACAAAAACACGACCGGCAGCAAGGAGACGCCCAGCGCACCTAAAACCATCTTGGCCTTGAAACGCGAGCCCATCTGCCCGATACGCCGTTCGTTCCACAGGCGGACCAAGCTCCTGATCATTATCAGACTGAAAACCAGCAGCGCCGCAAACATGAAAGTTGACAGCGCGAACAAGATCACCAATCCGCTTTCTTGTTCCGGATGCAGGGGAATGTTTAACGAGCCGAGGGTGAATACGGCGGCGGCAAGCAAAACTATCGCCACGAGGCCCAGGGTGAGCCGCAACTCTCGCTTCCACTTTGACCGTTCGCCCTTCACCGGCCTTCCTCCAGATACCGTCCCAACGGACACTTTTCGCACTCAGCGACTTGCTCGCGGCACCAGTTTTTCCCCACGCTAACGATTAGCCCGTGAAATTCCTTGAATCTTTCGACGTTTCCTGGAGTTTGCCTCTCGAACATCCAGCGAACTTCTTCGTACTTAGTCTTGCCGCTAATCCATCCGTGCCGCACCATGATGCGCTTGGTATAAGCATCAACCACGAACACGGGGTGCTTCCCGGCGTAGAGCAGAATCGCGTCCGCGGTCTCCGGGCCGATTCCCCACACTCGCAGAAGCTTTTCGCGGAGCTCAATTGTCGGCGTTGCGAACATTCGCTTGAGCGATCCGCGATAGTCCGTGCGCAAGAACTGGACGAAAGCCTTCAGCGCCCGTGCCTTCTGGCGGTAGTAGCCCGACGGGCGAACCAGCGACTGCAGGTGCCGGATGTGGACTTTTTTAACCGAAGAGGGGGTAAATACCCCGGCGGATCGCAGGTTGGCCAGAGCCAGCTCGACATTCTTCCACGAGGTATTCTGGGTGAGGATGGCACCGAGGATCACTTCGAATTGTGTCTTCCCGGGCCACCAATGCTGCGGCCCAAGCGCGGTAAAAAGCGAGTTAAAGTATTCATCAAGCGGGGGTTGTGCATCAACCTGGGTCGCTTTCGGCTGTTTCGTGCGCAGCGTGGCATCTTGAAGCCAGATCGGATGTGAAGAAACTCCTAAAAGCGGCAAACTAGCTATCGAATCGACGGTATTAGACATGAATTATCACAATAACGGGCCAATTGACGCAAGTCAAGCGAGTGTTGCGTGAATACCACACTGCTGTGGCTATTTCTCGCACGAGCATGGCTAGCGTCCGAGTCCGCTGGGTACCAAGCGCATCCTTCCTGCTTAGCCCTGCGTTCGCTGGAACTCCCGCATAAAACTCGCCAACGCCTCGACAGCGTTCATCGTCACGGCATTATAAATTGACACGCGCATCCCGCCGACCGACCGATGGCCAGTCACGCCTGTGATGTGTGCCGCAGCGGCCGCCTGCGCGAACTTTCTCTCCATGGCTTCGTCCCCGCCCGCAACCCGGAACACCACATTCATTTTGGAGCGCGATTCCTTCTCTACCGGGCAGGAATAGAAAGTGCCCGCGTCGATCGTATCGTAGAGCAACTTGGCTTTTGCTTCGTTTCGTTTTTCGGCTGCGGCCACGCCGCCTTCGGTCGCCACCCATTCAAGAACCAAACCGACGATGTACACCGCAAACGTCGGCGGCGTGTGGAAAAGCGAGTGTTCCTTGATCTCGGTCCGATATTGCAGGAGAGTCGGCAGATTCTTATCGGCCCGCTCCGCCAAATCGCGGCGGATGATAACCACGGTGGCTCCGGATGGCCCTAGATTCTTCTGCGCTCCTGCGAAAATCAATCCGAAGTTTCGGACGTCTATTCGTCGCGAAAGAATGTCCGACGACATATCTGCCACCAGAGGCACGTCTCCGGTCTGCGGAAACGCGCTCCACTGCGTCCCTTCGATTGTGTTGTTGGACGCCATGTACACGTAGGAAGCATCACGCGCAAACACGATTTCATCCTTCCGCGGTACGCGCCTGAATTTTTCCGCTTCTGTCGAAGCCGCCAATCGGAACGGTATGCCCTTCTCCAATTCGGCGATCGCCTTTGCCGTCCACATCCCGGTGTGCAACACGTCCACGGGCTTCCCGGAAATGTAAAGGTTCATGGGCACCATCGTGAATTGCAGGCTGCCGCCGCCTTGCAGGAATATCACCGCATATTCTTCCGGAATCTCCATCAGGCGCCGGAGGTTTTGTTCCGCGCGCGAAAGAATCTCTTCAAACTCAGCCGAGCGATGGGTCAATTCCATAACGGACATCCCGGTGCCGCGGTAATCAAATAGTTCTTCGCGGATGCGTTCGAGCACGGGAAGAGGCAGAGCAGCAGGGCCGCCGTTGAAATTGAATGCGCGCTTAATTTCGCGTGACGAGGACGTGGGTGAATTCACCTTTGGTGATTCCTTTCGAGTAGTTTGCAGCGCTCGGGACCGGTCACTGCGCGGTCTGCGGGAGTAATTCCCAAGGCTAGATTATCAGAACATGGCGACAGGAGAGCACGGTAACTAAATCAGGCCTGCCCGGCCGCTGCGCGCCATCACACGAAGGAGCGCAGGCAAGATCAGCCCGAGATTGCAAGCGCGAAGCTTCGTTGCGACGGCACGCGAGTTAAAACGGCCGCAAGACCTCACCTTGACACTTCGAATACCCAGCCAGTAGACTGAAAAGCTCGTCATCGTTCGCGGAGCCAAACGGAATGCTTCTGTCGCGAGATTTTGTCGGTTACATGGCCAAAGAGGTGGTAAAACGCCTCGCGGCCCAGAAGATGATCGAAGTAAAGAACGTGGAAAGCCTCACGCAGCAAGTCCGCCAGGTGATGGCGGACGAGGTGACCGTGGAGGACCGCGTTAACGAAGAAGTCCGCGAGATTCTAGCCAAGTACTCCGACGAAATGAAGCGCACGGGCGTTTCGTATCAGGAAATGTTCAAGAAAGTGAAGGGCCAGCTCGCCCGTGAAAGGAAATTAATTCTCCGCTGACATGCGACTGACCCGTGAGAAAACCGTTCGCATCTCTCATCGAATCATCGATCTTCTTGTATCTACACCCGAAGTTGATTTCGTCGAAGACCGCGACACTATTCGCCAGGAAATCGTGACTATTTTGTCGTCGCTGCTCAAGCTCGAGGAGCAGGTGGACACCGAAGTCCGCGCGAAAATCACTTCACAGAAAAAAGAAATCCTGGAAGGCAGCGAAGAGTGGGACATCCTCTATCGCAAATATTACGCCGAAGGTCTTAAACGCCTGGGCGTCGCCGAAGTTCACACCCGTTAGTTGTACAGCGGAATAAAAAGGGCGCCGTTTCATCGGCGCCCTTTGCAGTTTATAACTCGCGAAGTTTTCTGAGCTACAACCGCACCGGCATTATTGCTGTGGCGCGTTTGGATCCGGGCGCCTCTGCAGCGTCGGACGGTCCGGATCATCCGTGGAAGTAGGATCGCTGCTGGTGGACTGCGGATCGCTTCCCGTGGATGGTCCCTTGTTGGGCTGCTGATCGGTCTTCTTGCGCAGTGAAGGCCTGTTCGGATTCTTCTTGTCGTCCACCTTCATATTCATTTCGATCATTTGCAGCCGCCGCTTAACCGTGTCGAATTCCGAAGTGGTGACGATGTACTCGTCGCGCGCCGGCAGAATCTTCGCAATTTCATTCTGCGCCGCAACGATGCGCTCCGGCGTCGGAGGATGCGTGGAGAAAATCTTTGGAATGGTGCCCGGCTGCTTCTTTTCGTCCGCCTGAACCTTTTCAAAGAAGGAAACGAACGCGTTCGGATCGTAGCCGGCCTTGTACATATACTGGAGACCCAGGTAATCGGCTTCGGCCTCATCCACGCGTGTGAATTTCAGGAAGGTCATGGGAATAGCAAAGTTCATGCCCTGATAAATCGCATATCCGGCCCAGGTGTAAGGGATAAAGATCGTTGCCACCATCGCGCCGACCTGGATGATGTCGCTCTTGGTGGCTTGCTTGGTGCCATGCCGCGCGCACACATGCGCGATCTCGTGCGCCATCACTCCGGCCAGCTCGGACTCCTCGTCCGCGTGCAGGATCAAACCGCTGTTGACGTAAAAAAATCCGCCTGGCAGCGCGAACGCGTTCACCACATCCGAATCGATTACCTTGATCGTGAACGGCACTTGCGCATCCGAGTTGCGAACCAAGTTTTGCCCCACGCGGTTCACATACTCGATCACGATGGGATCGTTGATGAATTTCGCCTGCTTCTCCACTTCCTGCGACAATTGTTTTCCCAGCGCGATTTCGTGTTCCAACGAATAGAAATTCAGTCCGTGGCCTACGCTACGATTGCCGATCGCGTTCACATCCTGCTTGGAACCTGCCTTGACGTTGGGGTCCGTGGGCATCTGCTGAATCGGCAGTGAGTCCGGATTCTGCTCGCCCGTTCCTGGCGCGCTTTGGTCTTGAGCGCTCGAGGTAGGCTGCTGGGTTGTCTGCGTGGGAGCAGGTTGCTGCGGAGTCTGCGCGGGCGGCGGAGTTTGCTGCGTTTGCGGAGTTTGCGCGGGCGGAGTGGTTTGCTGGCCGGGCTGCTGTGATTGGCCGCTCTGCTGCTGGCTCGCGGGCTGTTGTGCGGATTGTAGCGGGAACCCCGCAACGGTCCCGGGACTAAGAAGCGAAGCAGCTACAAGCAGCGCCCCGAATTGCCCGAAAAGGCTCTTTTTCATGCGCACCTCCGGAGGAGCTTCGCCGGGATTATACACCCCACCCCCAGCATCCTCACGATAATTGCTTGGATGGCGGATGAGGTAAAAGAGTTTCCCGTTCTCCACAAACTCGCTGCAATTGCTCGGGGCGTAAGGGGTTTCCCCTGCGAATCATACGGCCGCTGCGATATTGACGCGTGGGTCGAATCTGTCTACATTCGTAGTGTGCCTGCCGGAAAGATCCAAGTCGGCCAAGTCTGGAAGAAGGACGATTCTGGCGAATCTTATTTGATTACTAAGGTTTACAACGAAGCCATCGCCACGTTTGCCCTGCTCCGCAAGACCGGCGCCGAAGCGGAAGGCACCGTAAAAGTCAAAGTTGACCAGCGCGGCGCCTCGCAAGCCCTTCCCGGCTTCAGCTATACCCAAGAATCCGACCCCTTCTAGCGGCGTTTAGATAGACCGCACCGGCATCCGCACTACGTCATCCACACGCATGGCTTCCTTCACGATGAATCCCTCCGCGTATTTCACTCCGATCATCCGGCCATAAGCGGTGGCCGTCAGATTCATCCGCGCCTCCAGCTCATCCAGAGGCAAAAATACTTTCGACTTGCGCTCCTTCTCCGGCGGCTCGAATTGGGACTTGTAAGCCAGAATCGCCCGTCTTCGTCTCTCGAACTGTTTGGAGATGTCCACGCAAAATGTCGGGCGCGCATTTTCATACGCCGCCGCATACAGAATCTTGAATGGACGAAACGCGCGCCCGCTCAGCGGATAATTCTTCAGCCCAGCGACGAAGCACGCTTCGTAGCCCAACTTCGCGGCATTGTAATGGTCCGGATGGCGTCCTTCCCAATAGGGAAGTATTACCGTCTTTGGCTGCAGCTCGCGAATCACCTCGGCGATAGCCATCTTGTAGTCTTCGCGCATTTCCAGCCGCGCGTCCGGCAGCCCCAGATTTCTCCGCACGCTGACTTTCAGAATCTTCGCCGCGTGCGCGGCTTCGCGCAGACGTGTCTCCGGCGTTCCGCGCGTGCCGGTCTCTCCCTTGGTCAGATCGAGAATCCCGGTGCGGTATCCCTCCTGCGCCATTTTCAACACCGTTCCGCCGCAGGTCAGCTCCACGTCATCCGGATGCGCCGCAATCGCCAGCAAATCAATTTTCATGCCCCCTCCGTTCGCGCCCCGATTCTAGCAGGGAACGAACATAGCAGAGCGATGTGCTGGCATCGTCCGCTCTCCTTTTTCCCGATGCCGCGTCGAAATCCTCGGTAGTGTCCTAATTTGTCCGAAGTATGGGTTCGCGTTTGGTGCGACAATCGGTCGCACTCCGGCATGAACCTCGGAGAAGCTCGCCGTCAGGCGTTAATTCGGCTGGGCGGTGTGGAGCAAACCAAGGAAATTTATCGCGAGCGAAGGGGACTCCCCGTGATCGAAACCCTGCTGCAGGATCTGCGTTTCGGCGCGCGCATGCTGCGGAAGAATCCCGGCTTCACCGTTGTCGCTGTCCTCACGCTTGCGCTGAGCATCGGCGCCAACACCGCGATTTTCTCCGTCATTGACGCCGTGCTGCTTCTTCCGCTGCCGTATAAAAATTCCGATCAGCTCGTTGCGATTGCTGCTAACAACGTGCAGCGCGGCATCAACGGCCTCCCGGTTTCCTTTACCAAGATGACGCGCGTCAGGGAGCAAACGCGCACGCTCCAAAGCGTCGGCGCGTATTATCCGCTTAACGCGAGTCTTACCACGCACGGCGCACCGGAACAGATTTCCGCGGCTCGAGCCACGGCCGGCTTCTTTGACGTTCTCGGCGTGACTCCTGCCGAAGGCCGCGGCTTCCTTGCCGAAGAAGATCGCGAAGGCGGGGCGGATGTTGCGATCATCAGCGACGGTTTCTGGCACAGCCATTTCGGTGCTGCGCCGGACCTGATTGGACGGGCGATTCCTCTCGACGGCAAGGGCGTCACCGTCGTCGGCGTGCTACCAGCAAGTTTTCATTTTCCTTTCGCGCAGCCGGAACCTGACGTCTGGCTTCCTCGGGTATTCGAGCACGTCGCGCTCACTCCGGCGATGGTTCGCAGCGGCGCTTCGTACCTCGTTGTGTTCGCGCGCTTACAGCCGGGTGAAGCTCTCGCGCAGTCGCAAGCCGAGCTCGTCGCCCTCAGCGAAACTTACGCAAAGGACTTCCCGGGTTACGTGGACGCCGCGAATTATTCGCTGCAAGCAGTTTCGCTGAAGGAGAGTCTGGTCGGGCCTCTGCGCGTGACGTTGTTGCTGCTGCTCTCCGCCGTCGGCTTCGTGCTGCTGATCGGCTGCACGAACATCGCCAGCATGCTTCTGGCCCGCTCCACCACGCGACAAAAAGAAATCGCGATACGTCAGGCGCTGGGCGCTTCGGCTCCACGACTCATGCGCCAGCTTCTCACCGAAAGCGTGCTGCTGTCGGCTCTCGGCGGAATTCTAGGCGTCGTTCTCGCGGCTGGCGGTCTGCGTTTGTTGCGTCTTTTGCCGCCGGGAACCATTCCGCGCATTGAAGAGGTCAGCCTCAACGGCGGAGTGCTCATCTTTTCGCTGGTCCTCTGCGTCGTCACCGGCATCGCCTTCGGATTGGTGCCTTCGCTGCTCGCTTCTCATCGGGACGTAAACGGAACGCTGAAAGAGAGCGGGCGCGGCTCGAACGAAGGACGCAAGAGCAGGAGTTCGCGCCCCGCGCTCGTGGTGGTGGAAGTTGCCATTGCAGTTGTATTAGTCACCGGCGCAGGCCTGCTGATGAAAAGTTTTGGCAACCTGATGCACGTGGACCCCGGCTTCAGTCCCACTAACGTGACCACGTTCCTGATGACGCTTCCCAAATCCCGCTACCCGCAGCCGACGCAGCAAGCCGAGTTCTACCGCCGCCTGGTTGAAAGCGTGCAAACTTTGCCCGGCGTGCAATCCGCCGGCGTTTCGAGTTTTCTGCCACTCGCGGGCGCTCTACGTTACGTTTATTTTTGTCCAGAGGGAATGATCTGCCAGGGACTCGGCAAAGACCCCGTGATCGCCGTTCGCCAAATTTCGTCGGACTACTTGCAAACGATGCGCATCCCGCTGCTGCGCGGCCGCGTGTTCAACGAACAGGACATCGCAGGAGTAAAACCTGTCGTAATCATCAACCAAACCGTTGCGCAAAAATATTTTCCCGCGCAGGACGCCGTCGGAAAACACCTGGCGAATTCGCGCGACAAAATCGAAATGGAAATCGTCGGCATTGTCGGCGACGTGAAATTCACCGGGCTGAACACTCCCTATATTCCCGAAATGTATATGCCGCAGGCGCAGAATCCCGCCGCCACCATGACGCTCGTCGTCCGCTCGACCTCGAACGCGCAGCCCCTGATCGCCGCCGTACGCCAGAAAACCGCGGAGATCGATCCAGATTTGCCTTTATCCAACATTGCGAGCATGAGCGAAGTCGTCTCGGCATCCGTGGCGCAGCCCCGTCTCACCACCCAATTCACAGGATTTTTCGCTGCTCTGGCTATGATGCTGACGGCTGTCGGCATTTACGGCGTGCTGGCGTACTCCGTCACTCAGCGCACCCACGAAATGGGCATACGCATGGCGCTGGGAGCGTCTCGCGGCGAAATTCTGAAGATGGTGGTGGGGCAGGGAATGAAGCTGGTACTCTCCGGCTTGGTCCTCGGTCTCGTCGTTTCGCTCGCAGTGACGCGGCTTCTTACCACGTTGCTATTCGGCACCAGCGCGAGAGATCCCCTGACCTTTGTTGCCGTAACGCTGCTTTTAATCATCGTGGCGCTGCTCGCCGCATACATTCCTGCGCGCCGTGCTTCTCAAGTGGATCCAATCGTCGCCCTGCGCTACGAATAGAGCGTTCTTCAATGGAGCCCTTCTGCGCACTCCAGTGATCCGGGTGCGCGGAGTTTCTCGAAGGAATGTAAACGGAAATCCAGTTGACAGTTCGTTCCGTAGCGGGATACGCTCGCCGGGCTTTCGGTCCTCGTCTTATCAAATCCAGGAGGAAAATGTGAAATTGCTTAAGCTGACTGCAGCCCTCTGTGTGTTAATGCTCCTCGCGCTTTCCGCGGCGGCGCAAGAGCCCGGCACCATCGCCGCAATCGAACTCCAGACGCCGAAGAACGGCATGCTGAAACAATATGAAGACGGCCGGAAACAAAAGGCCGATTGGCACAAGCAGCAGAAAGATTCACAGCCGTTGTTCGTTTTCCAAATTCTCACCGGCGATCACACCGGAACGTACATGGTCGCCCGCTTCGGCCAGCATTGGGCGGATTTCGACAAGCCGTCGGTTCCGGATGCGGACGATTTGGCGCAATACCAAAAGCTAATCGGGGGCAGTGTGGAGGGACTGGTAACGTCCTACTGGGAGGATTTGCCGAAGTGGAGCAATCCATCCACGGACATGAACGGCAAGTACACCGAGGTCATCACCTTTCACATTCGCTATGGGCACGGCGACGATTTCCGCAGCGCCATCGAGCGTGCGGTGGAAGCGCGGAAAAAGATGAACTCGCCGTCGCACGCTTCGTGGCACCGTCTAGTGAACGGCGGGCCCGGCGGCACCTATGTCATCACCTTCGAGCGCGCCAACTTCGCTGCGATGGCGGACGACCCGGCGATCAAACCGTTGCGCGACGATCTCCGAGCGGCCTTCGGCGAACAGGAAGCGATGTCGGTGATCGAGAGACTCAACAGCTCAATCGAGAGCACCTACAGCGAACTCATGCAGTTCCGTCCGGACCTGAGCTACCTCCCGGCGAAATAACAGCCGGTTCGTTAGGTAGTTTTGATTTGGGGTGCGGGCAGCCTGTCTGCGGTGTGCGGTTCGTGCAGTTTGATTAAAAGCAAGTCAGGCCGGCCTTCACGGGCCGGCCTTTTCTTTTTCGGGGCGTTCTTCGTATTGCGGGCGAAGCATCCGCTGGTTGGCAGATGCTCCGCCCGGTGTGCTCTCAACAAAACGACTACTTGGGCTTGCCGCCGCCAGACGAGCGTGGAGCGGACGACTGCCTTTGCTGCATTTGCTGTGTCTCTTGCGTGTGCCGCTGCTGCAATTGCTGTGTCTGCTGCGCGTGCTTCTGCTCTACTTGCTGCGTTCGGGCATCATCAGCCTTTTGTTTCGTCAACTGCTGATGCTCCTTGTCCTGCTGCTGCTGGAGCTTCTGCCGTTCTTGTGTCTGCTTTGTTTCCAACTTGTCCTGCTCCTGCTGGTATTTCTTATCCGTCTTTGCGTTCCCGGTGTTTGGAGCAGCCGCGTGCTGTACAGCCGGCAGATCGCTAGGATGGACGGCTGATCGACCGCCGGTGTTCTCCGCGCGCCCACCGGCTTCTCCGCCTCTCACTGCGTCGTTCTTAAAATCTCCAGGTCGCGCGGTGGCAACTACTCCCGGCCGGCCATGGTTGAACGATGCGCGTTGCTGTGGATCAGAGCGGGCAGCCTGCATATGCGCGGTTTGTGCGGCTACCGGCCCGATATGTCTCTCATGTGCAGCAGCTTCTTCTTCCCGCGTCGGACGCGCGTCAATGCCACCGTGGCCATTGAAGCTGACGTGAGAATCATTCCTTATGTCCACGTGCTCGTTGTAAACGTTGTGGAAGTCACCGCCCACATGCCAAACCGAAGTGTTATAGAAGAAATGCCCGCCTTCCCAACGTCCGCCATAGAAGCCGTTACCGAAGTAACCGAAGCCGTAGTTGATCCCGCCATAAAAACCTACCGTGGGACCCCAATAGCCGTCATAGAAAACAAACCCGGAGCCGCCCCAACCCCAGTAGGGAGGGGTCCACAGGAAGCCGACTTCCGGAGCCATTACCCAAGTGCCGGGTATCCAGTAATAGTCGGCGGCATCGTAGTCATAATCCCAGTATCCAGGCGTCCAGAAATAACCGTCGCCGGGGCAAATCGGCTGCTCGTAAATGGGCAGGACCGGCGGCCCTACCGCAATCGCTACGCGGACTTGCGCGGACACCGCCCCCGCTACGCCCATCAGCAATATCGCGAACAACATCGATCGCACGATTAAAGCAAAACGCATTGCGCATCCTCCTGTCCGATCATCCGTCGAGTACCCGCCTTGGCTATGCTCCAGCGGGCTGCGCGGATCGAGCGGCTCAATTTAGGCCGATCCGGTGGTCAAGCCGGGTAAAAGAGTGACCTGAAGCACTCGATAGCAAAACATAATCGATACCCAGTGGCCATACATCAATCCGTGTATTCAGCGCCGTCTCAGGTACTACCCCAATTTTGAACTGCGCCGACTTGGAACGCTTTGTCTTTGGCTCATGCATTCTCGTTGCTATAATTCCGCCCGTCCGCAGGCCGGCGATTCCTCGGAGGACGCTCTTCATGCCGAACGAACCAAATCAACCGCGAAGCACTCTTCTCCGCATGCGCATGAGCGAATTCTGGTCCGGCGACCTCGGTCTGACACTCGTTACCATCGCGCTGGCCGTCCTGATCTTCGTAATCACACCGCTTCGCGAAGCCGGTCTTCGCGGTCGCATCTTCTTCGAAATCGCTGTGGTCGCGTTGATGATTTCCGCAGCCCTGGTCGTAAATCAGAGCCGCATCGCCACGGCTGTTGTGATCGCCGTGGTCCTCGCCACTGCGGTGGTCTTGGGGGCCGGGCGCATTCATCCGACGCCCTTTCTTCATCAGCTCGGCAGCGTACTCGTTGCCGCAACTCTGCTTATTTACGTCGGCATCGTCCTGCTCGTGACGTTTCGCACCGGCCCGGTCACCTGGAGCCGGGTGCAGGGCGGCCTCAGCGCATATCTTCTGCTGGGCTTGGCGTGGGCCTCCGCCTATGAGTTTCTTGAACAACTTCATCCCGGCGCCTTCCGCTTCGTTACCACGCCGGCCGATTTGGACCAGCTCACCGCGAAGTTCACCTACTACAGCTTTACCACGCTGACCACGGTCGGTAGCGACATCAATCCCGTACTTCCATTCGCGCGTTCGCTCACCATTGCGGAGGCCGTGGTCGGCCAGCTTTTTCCTGCCGTGCTGATGGCGGCCCTGGTCGCGTTGGCTCTGCAGTACCGACCCAAATCCTGAGCGAAGCACAGCACACTAGTTGAAACCCGGTGCGCGATGAATTGTCGCGTACTGCGTTCTCGCGTTAGGTTAGCCAAGGTATCGACTTGATGTCATTTTTGAAAGTGTTCGATTTTGCACAGCCGCGGAACCGTCAATCACCGTACGATAAATTGCTCGGGAAAATATCAAATTAAACTACCCAGGAGAATTTATGCGCGGACTAAGATTTCTGCTGTTAGCTTCTGTTGCTGCATTGTTGTTCACTGTCACCGCTCCAAAAGCGTCGGCTCAGGTCGCCGTCAGTGTGGGAATAGAGCCGGGATGTCCCTACGGATACTATGACGCCGCTCCTTACGGCTGCGCTCCTGCGGGCTACTACGGTCCAGAGTGGTTTAACGGCGGAGTCTTCATCGGCGCCGGCCCGTGGTTTCACGGCTCTGAGGGATTCCGCGGTCACGTGAATAACCGTTACCATCCGGATCACGGTTATAAGGGCCCGGCGCCAAGAGTCGGCGACAGAGCCGAGGAGTCAAAGCGTGTCGATAGTGCGCACTTCAAAGGAAACGAAGAGCGCGATGGTCGCGGCCACGTAACCGGCGGCAAAAAGTAAATCAAGCAGGATTCCCCGGTAGCTGCAAACCCCGTTGTGAAGCGCGGGTTTGCAGCGGGGGATTCGCCTGCGTCTGGTCGCGGCCACGACATGATGTCGGTGACCGCGCCCACTCAGCTCAGCGAAGAGGACTTAATGGGCTAGGAGTTCGCTTCGGTGTGTTGGGGCTCGGTGTGGAAGTCGTCAGGTCAGCCGTTGAACTTCGTCTGAACTTCTTTCAATACTTCCTTCGTTACACGACGCCGTGCTCGGGTATCGGTGCGTCTCTCTGCCAGAGGAATCCTGATCTTACCAATCTTTTTTGCAGCGTGAGAATCGTCGCGCATTTTGCGAGCCTTATCGCGCGACACTGGCCCATTAGCTTTTGCCCGCTTCGATTTCTGTCCCGTAGATTTCATAGCTTCCTCTGACGGCATCATAGCACAACGAGTTGTAAAGCTGATTCGAGGCGATTGGCCGACCCTTTCGGCGGACGTTATGAATTACTTGCGGTCGAAAGCGGCGCGGACCTGCGGGCGGGTGAGGTAGAAGAGCAGCAGACCTGCGATTGTCACGCCGATCGCTCCCTCGACGGCGCGGCCCGAGAACGCGTTGACCAAGTCGCCCAACACCTGAATCGCAATCACGGCAACTGCGAGCCACCATCCCCAGAGCCTGCGTTTGAACCAACCCGCGGCAGCAACCGCAAGTATGGCGCCGAGCAGCAGGAACAGGAGTCCCACGACCGGTCCGTATGGCGCAAGCTCGCGATGAGCGGGCGGATTGAGAATCCATATGTCGTCGAGATAGGTGCGCGGCCAGCGCAGGCTCGTCCCCGCAAGCGTCGCCATTACCGCGCCGAATACGAGAAAAATTCCCACGGCCGTCAAACCGCGGGGAGACTTCGTCGCCAGATGGCCGGAAGGGGAACTCATGCGTGGACTATACGTCAGGATTGCGCCGCTAAGACAAGAGAACGCGCTAAGGAAAACATGAACAGCAGATCCCTCGAACTGCGTCCCGCGCCCCTGAAAACCAGGGGAAAAGCAAAGGCGCGCGGGACTTCGCTCGGGATGACAGTTGTGAGGTGTTCGGCAAAAGCCGCGCAAGATGCTAACGTGTCAGCTGCTTGGAAGCTGAAGTCACTAGCTGGGAGGAAGCGATGCCGGGGAAGGGGTTGGAAGGGCAAGTGGCGCTGGTTACTGGCGGGGCGAAGCGGGTAGGGCGGAGCATTGCGCTGGGGCTTGCGTCAGAGGGCGCGGACGTGGTGGTGAATTACCTCGGCTCGAAGGCGGAGGCGGAGGAGTTATCCACGGAGATTCGCGCTATGGGGCGGCGCGCGGTGGCGATTGGAGGAGACGTTTCCAAGCGCCAGGATGTGGAAAAATTATTTATGGCGGCGGAGAACGAATTCGGCAGGCTGGACATTCTGGTGAACAACGCGGGCATCTTTCAGGCCGTGAAGTTTGAAGACCTGACCGAAGAGCAATGGGACCACATGATGAACGTGAACCTGAAGTCGCAATTCCTGTGCGCGCAGGAGGCTGCGCCGATCATGAAACGCCAGGGACGCGGGCGCATCATCAATCTGGTGTCGCTCGGCGTGTGGCCGTCTTACACGCACTACTGCGTGTCGAAGGCAGGATGCATCATGCTGACGCAATGCCTGGCTCGCGCCCTGGGACCCGAAATTCTGGTGAACAGCGTCGCGCCCGGGACGATTCAGTTTCCCGGCGAGCTTCCGGATGAAGATTACATTCGGCGCGTCCCGCTGCATCGCACCGGGACGGGTGACGACATCGCCGGCGCCGTAGCGTATCTGGCTAGCGCGGAGTTCGTGACTGGGCAGACCATCGTCGTTGATGGCGGAAGGTCGTTGGTGTAGGAGAGGAGGCAGAATGCTCTTCATGGTGATCGAGCGATTCAAGAATCGCGACGCGGAGCCGGTTTACCGGCGTTTTCGCGAGCAGGGGCGCATGATGCCAGAAGGGCTGCAGTACGTTGCGAGCTGGATTGAAGAAAACTTCGATCGCTGCTTTCAAGTGATGGAGTGCGAGGATCCGCAGTTATTCGAGCTATGGACCGCGAAATGGCGCGACTTGATGGACTTCGAAATCGTGCCGGTGGTTTCGTCGCAGGAGGCGGCGGAGAAATTCGCAGCGAAGGGGAATTGAACGGCGCAGCGAAAATTACGCCGGAAAATGAAAGCCCCGTCCCGGTGAATTGGGGCGGGGCCGCGTTCTTTGCGAACGCTGAAGAGCTACGACGTTACCGGGTTAGGTTTCTCGCTGTTGATGCCGAGATCGGCGATGGCCTTCTTTACCACCTTTTCTTCAATTTTTCCATCGAGGAAAAGTTCATTCAGCGCGGCGAGGGTGATGAAGCGCGCGTCCACTTCAAAGAAATCGCGCAACGAGGTGCGGCCGTCGCTGCGGCCGAACCCGTCGGTGCCGAGTGAGGCGATT
>Ga0302303_10000584_pt1 | contig 28449 bp, 21 predicted proteins | sample III_Palsa_E2_1_FD_194542 | JGI IMG/M metagenome (GOLD analysis project Ga0302303, IMG submission 194542) | Peat permafrost microbial communities from Stordalen Mire near Abisko, Sweden - III_Palsa_E2_1 | ecosystem: Environmental > Terrestrial > Soil > Palsa > Peat permafrost | place: Sweden...
AAGGTACAGATATGGATTGCAGATTATGTACTTGCTGGCTACGGCACCGGCGCCGTAATGGCTGTACCAAGCGGCGATCAGCGTGACTATTTGTTCGCGAAGCATTTTGATTTGCCGATTGTGCCGATCATGGACATCCAGAAAATTGAAACCGAAGCCGATCCGACCAAAGAGGGCCGTTACATCAATTCGGATTTTATAAATGGTTTGTTTTATAACGATGCTGTTAAAGCTGTTGTAGCCAAGCTGGAAGAAATAGGCGCGGGCAAAGCGAAAGTAAATTTCAGGATGCGTGATGCCATTTTCGGGCGTCAACGTTACTGGGGTGAGCCGGTACCGGTTTATTTTAAAGATGGCTTGCCGTATTTAATTGAAGAAAGCGAATTGCCTTTGGTATTGCCAGAGGTTGATAAATACCTGCCAACAGAAAGCGGCGAACCGCCTTTAGGAAGAGCAGAGAATTGGCTATACAAACAAGCCCCCTCTAAATCTCCCCCGGTAGGGGAGACTTTGGATTTGCAACAGTCGGGAAACTATAGAGAAACAGCAGATCCGGTATATTATGAGCAGTTAAAAGATTTTAGCAGGGACAATAGAAATAACCCAACAGAGGCTGAAAATATGCTGTGGCAATTACTTAGAGGCGAACAAACCGGGTTTAAGATAAGAAGGCAACATGCAATTGGTCAATATATAGCCGATTTTGTGTCATTACAAAAAGGATTGATAATTGAATTAGACGGTCATCATCATAAATTAAATAAAGAGGCTGACGATGCGAGAACAGAAGTTCTTAATCATTTAGGATTTGAAGTAATCAGATTTATGAATGATACGGTTTTGAGTAACCCGCAAAACGTAGCTAATCAGATCAAACAAAAATTAGAAAGTTTGCCGGAGAGAAAAAAAGTCTCCCCTACCGGGGGAGATTTAGAGGGGGCTTCTTATGCCTATGAACTATCCACCATGCCGGGTTGGGCAGGCAGTAGCTGGTACTGGTACCGCTACATGGACGCGCATAACGATGGCGAATTTGCATCGAAAAAAGCGGTTGAATACTGGAAAGATGTCGATTTGTACATAGGCGGCAGCGAACATGCTACCGGGCACTTGCTGTACAGTCGTTTCTGGAACAAGTTTATGAAGGACCTGCGCCTGGTGGTTGAGGAAGAACCGTTTAAAAAGCTGATTAACCAAGGCATGATTTTAGGTGAAAGTGCTTTTGCTGGAATGATTGGCTTTAATTTGGGAACCAACTTATTGCAAAACACCGAAGAAGAAAATTTAAAAATCACAGAAATCAGGGAAAAATACAGTTTATTAAAGGATAAATATTTTTCTAATGATTTAATGGAATTATTAAAAACATATTACATCGAACCTAAAACGGATGCAGAAATTTTGCATACTTCAAAGCAAGCACAATTTTTAAATCATTTAACTGGACCAATTCAACAAGAAATAAAATCTGCAGGGTTGGAAAGTAAACTTATATTTTTGCCTTTACCATTAGGTATAAAAAAGTATAAGATTCATATACCTATTAATTTTGTTGGTTCAAAAAACGAAGTCAATACATCTAAATTAGAAAAGTCGGATAACAGATTCACTAAAGCTGAATTTTTCACTGGGAATGATAAGAATATTTTTTATAGCTTACGGGAAGTTGAAAAAATGTCTAAGTCAAAATTCAATGTAGTAAATCCGGATGAGATAATAAGTCAATACGGTGCCGATACTTTGCGGATGTACGAAATGTTCTTAGGTCCGTTGGAGCAAAGCAAGCCGTGGAATACCAATGGCATTGAGGGTGTGTTTAAGTTTCTGCGCAAATTTTGGCGCTTGTTCCATAATGAGCAATGGGCTTTCAGCGTATCCAATGCTGAACCGTCAAAAGCGGAATTAAAATCGCTGCATAAAATTATCCGCAAAGTGGAAGAAGATGTGGAGCGTTTCTCGTTCAATACCTCGGTTTCCAGCTTTATGATCGCGGTTAATGAATTGACTGATCTTAAATGTAATAACAAGTCGATATTACAAGATCTGGTAATCATTTTGTCGTCTTATGCGCCGCATATTTGCGAGGAATTATGGACTTTGTTAGGTAACGAAGCTGGTACTTTATCATACGCCACTTATCCTAAATTTAATGGTACTTATTTGATTGAGGATGATTTCGCTTACCCGGTATCTATCAACGGTAAAACCAAAATGAATTTAAATATCCCGCTAAGTCTTGATGCTGCCGATACTGAAGCTTTTGTGCTGGCTAATGCCGATGTGCAGAAGTATCTGGATGGTAAATCGCCTAAAAAGGTGATCGTGGTTAAAGGCAGAATTGTGAATATGGTGGTGTAAGCCCCCTAACCCCCTGAAGGGGGAATGTAAAAGAAAGTGCATCATTGCGAGGAACAAAGTGGCAATCCGCGATTAGCAGAGATTTATACAAGTGATTCTGCAAGTAGAGGATTGTCACGCTATCGCTCGCAATGATATCCAAAAGCGCTTGTATTTCCTTAGTGTAACATTTACAATAAGTTACGTGTCATTTTTAAAAAAATGACACATTAATTGTAACAAATCGGGTATTTTCGTCTCCAAATTGAAAATCACCCATAATATGAAGCGTTTTTACATATTTCTTTTATTGTTAGGCTCTGTATTAACTGCAAATGCGCAGTTTGGCGGGCCAAGCATCACCGGTAAAATTGCCGGTACTGTTATCGACTCCGTTACCAAAAAGCCTGTGGCTTATGCCAGTGTTGCCATTTACCTGAGCAATGGCAAAGCACCTGTTAACGGTATGCTTACCGATGAATCAGGCGGCTTTAAAATCTACAATATTAAACCCGGCAGTTACAAAGTAACCATCACATTTGTTGGCGGTTATAAAACCAAAACTATTAACCCGGTAGTTACTACAGCATCAAAACCTGATGCGAGCCTGGGCAACATTAAAATAAGGCCTGATAACGGCGATTTGGGTGAGGTAACCATTACTGCCAAGGCGCCACTTATCGAAAGCCACATCGATAAAATAGTTTACAACGCCGAAAAGGACATTACCAACGTAGGCGGCAACGCGAGCGATGTGTTACAGAAAGTGCCACTGGTAGCAGTCGACATCAACGGTAACGTATCATTACGTGGTGACGCGAATGTTAAGGTATTGATTAACGGTAAACCATCGGGCGCTATGTCGGCCAGTTTGTCGGATGTGCTAAAAACCATCCCTGCGGATCAGATCAAAAGCATCGAAGTTATTACCTCTCCATCTGCAAAATACGATGCAGAAGGTTCAGCAGGTATCATCAATATTATCACCAAGCAAAAAAATGCTTCGGGCTTAAGCGGCTCGGTAAGCGGTGGTGTTGGTACACGCCAAAACAACGGTAACTTCAACCTAAATTACAACAAAAACAGGTTTAGCTTGTCGGCCAATGTTGGTGGTAACCTTACCTGGCCACAAACGTCAATCACTAACTTTAATCAAACTATTACCACTCCCCAATCAACCGTAGGCGAGGTAACTACACCGGGTAGCGTAACTAATAATATTGATACCCGCAGTACAGATATTAAAAGATATGGTTCTATAAGCTCTATTACCGCTGGTTATGAGATTAACGGTTACAATAGCCTTACCTCAACTTTCAGGTATAACAGGGGAGGTTTTAACCAAACCGGCCCATCAAGCGACTCATCAAGAACTGCTGTTGCAGGCGGTGTGCCAACAGGATACCAATATACGAACAATACCATCCAGCATAACCTTTTTGATGGTTTTGACTGGAGTGTGGATTATACCCATAAATTTCATAAAGAAGGTGAGGAGTTAGATTTATCAGCGCAATGGAGCCACAGTATTGTTAATACTAATTATACCAATACTTACACCGGCGATTCGCCTTTCGACCCACAAAGAGGTATAAATGACGGTACTAATAATGAATACACTTTTCAGGCTGATTACACTTTGCCAATAAGCAAATTACTGAAATGGGAAGCGGGAGGTAAAACTACTGTTAGGCGATTGAATAGCGATTTTGATGTTTTTGGGCAGGATGTAGCCGAAGGCGGAACATTGGATATTCCGTTGTACGATCTTAGCAATATATATAAATACAACCAAAATGTATATGCAGGTTATTCGGTATTTACATTTACGTTACCTAAAAACTATACCATATTAGCAGGCGGCAGGTTCGAAAATACAACGATCAACGGCGATGCAACAACTACCGACCAGGACTTATCACCGGTAACTCAAAATTATAATGTATTTATACCAAGCTTTACCATTCAAAAGCAGTTTGGTACCTCACAAACTTTAAAATTAAGCTACAGCAAACGTATTACCCGCCCAAGCTTAACGTATTTAAATCCATTTGTTAATATGAGTAACCCGCAGAGCGAATCGGAAGGTAATCCTGACTTACGCCCTGAAATATCACAAACTGTTGAATTAAACTATAATACGTTTATAAAAACATCAGTTATCAACTTCTCAATTTATTATAAACATATTAATGGTTTAATTGAAAGCATCGTAGTGCCTGATAGTACAGGCACAGCAGCAAAAAGCACAGCCGGCACAATAAGTACCTATCAAAATATTGGTAGTAACAACTCATGGGGATCAAGCTTTTTTGGCTCGATCAACCCGGTTAAAATTTTAACTATCAGGGGAAGCATTAACGCCTACACTTATAGCCCTGATCCAACCGGCTATTTTGCTGCAGACCATTCTGCGGATGGCACTTATGTACAATACAATGCTTTCGCCATGGCCGAAGTTGATTTGAAGAGTATAGTAGGGCAGGTTTTCGCTGTTGAGAATTCACCACGCCGTACCATACAAGGCACTAACCCATCATTTAGCTTGTTAGGCTTTGGTGTGCGTAAGCAATTCGATAACAAGAAAGCTTCGTTAGGTATAAACGTGCTACAGCCGTTTAACAAATACAAATACTTTAACCAAAACATCAGCAGCCCTGATTTAACTCAAACCAGCAGCACCGCGTTCCCGTTCCGTTCAGTTGGTTTAACGTTTAGCTACAGCTTTGGTAAAATTACCTTTAGCAACCCTAAACCAAAAAATGGCAACAATTCTGATGACGAGAAACAAGATGATTCAGGTGGCCCGGGCGGCGCACCTGCAGCAGGCGGAAGCTCAAGATAATAAAACCACAATTGTATAAAATGAAAAAGGCCCTTGTTTTACGAGGGTCTTTTTTTGTGGAGGGATTATTCCGCGTTCACATCAATACCGATCTGTTTCAGTAACAGTGAAGCATTAAATGTTTTGCATTCGCCGTGCTTCATTTTATAGTCGAACAGCATTTCGCCGTTTAATACCTGTATATCGAAGTAGAAGTTGCGGATATAGTCTGGGTATTTCTTTTCCAGTTCGGCAATTTGCAAATCGTGAGTGGCAACCATGCCTACACCTTTTTTAGCAATGAGCTGTTCAATAACCGCTTTAGATCCCAGGTATTTATCAACCGAGTTGGTTCCGCGCAGCATTTCATCGATTAAAAAGAAAACTTTGGATTCATTTTCAACAGCGGCAAGCAGCATTTGCAGTCGGTCAAGCTCGGCTTTAAAGGTTGAGGTGCTTTCATTAAGGGAATCTTTAATACGCATGTAGCTTACGATGGTAATAACCGATACCGCCATTTCATCAGCACAAACAGGCGCACCGGCTAAAGTAAGTACGGTATTAATGCCGATGGTACGCAGGAAAGTACTTTTCCCCGCCATGTTAGAGCCGGTGATGATATCAACCTTAAAAGCATTATTCAGTTCATAATTATTGCTGATGCTGTTTTTGATGATAAGCGGATGCGCTATGTTTTTGGCTGATACCGTATAACCTTCGCTATCCGCAATTTGCGGGAAAACCCAGTTTGGATAGTTGATTGCTAATGAGCTTAGGCTGATCAAAGCTTCAAACTCGGCTATGACATCAAAAGCGGTTTCGATATCCTGTTTGTTACTACGTTTCCAGTTTTCGATAGCGATCACCTGTTTAAGCGACCATAAAAAGAAAATATTCAATATAAAGTTGACGATCATGATGAGGTTATACCCCAGTTTATTAATCAGCTTGGATAGCTCTTCGATGCTTTTGGTAGTTTGGCCATTGTTAAGTTTTCTGCTTAGTTCAAGGCTTCTTTCAGACTGCCATTGTTCAGCCTCAATTACCTTTAATACTACTGCGTAATTAGCCAGCACCTTGCCAATTTTGTCAGCAATGGAGCCCGACTTTAGCATAATGTCGCTTTTTGAATTTAGCACAGCCAAATTAAAGAGTCCTATCGCGATAGCGATAAAAGTTATCAGCGAAAAATAAATACTGCCGATAATAGCCGCGGTTAATAGCCATGGTGCTATACGGATGTAAACCTTTAACCACGCTTCGCCGGATATGGTAAGTGGTAAGCGCAAGTAGGCAAACAGGCTATTTAATTGTATGGCATCTTTGCTATTAGCAAATAACAAGCGGGCTTGCATATCCACTTTCCAATCTTGTTTGGCTGCTATTTCCTTTACCGCATTTTGCCGCAATAGTACAGTTTCTTTTTCAGCGGGGGCGTTTAACCATTCGCCCAATTTTTGATTGCCCGCTTGGGTAGCCGAGCGGTTGATGAGTTGGTGTAAAGAGGCGATGCCGAATATGTCGAGATCGGCACTGTAAAAATGTTTGTCGTTACTGAACGGTGCACCATTATCATACATATTGGTATGTTGCTGGATGCTGTTTATTTCATTTTGGTTTACTTTAACCAGGTTTTCAAAGTATTTCTTTTCATCCTCAAAAACGCTTTGTTTGGATACCAGCCAGGCGAAACAAAAAAGCACAATAACGGTGGTTACCGCTATAAGTGTAAAGTTATTTTGCGTGCTGCCTATAAAAATCACTATAAATAACAAAGCCATTAACCCTAAGCGTAAAAAGGAGTAGGTATTGATGAGCTTTTTGTATTTGCTTACCTGCGCATCAGCAGCAGTTATGCGTTGCGTATAATTATTGAGTATATAATGTTCCATTACATTTAAAAAATCAAGCTAAATAAGCACTTATATTTTAAATAAACGCTTATTTTGTTGGTTGATATGAAGATCACTTTTTTAACAGTCGGCAAAACTGAGGATGCTTATTTAAAAGATGGTATTGAAAAATACGTAAAGCGCCTAAAACACTATACCCGGTTGGAGCTGATCGACCTGCCCGAACTCAAAAATACCAAGGCGCTAACCCCCGAACAGCAGAAAACCAAAGAGGCCGAAATGATCCTGAAAAAAATTGTTGCGACAGATCATGTGATCCTGCTGGATGAAAACGGCCTGGAATTTACCTCTAAAAAATTCGCCACATATCTTGATAAAAAGAACATCAGTGCTACAGCAAGCCTGATTTTTATAGTTGGCGGCCCTTATGGTTTTGATGAGACAGTTTATCAGCGGGCAAATGATAAAATTTCGTTGTCAAGAATGACTTTTTCGCATCAAATGGTCCGATTGTTTTTTATAGAGCAATTGTATCGTGCTTTCACCATCATTAAAGGCGAGCCTTATCACCACGAATAACCCCTAAGCCCCTGAAGGGGAAATCTTCGAAAAAAGATTTAGTGATGGGTTTTTAAGCTGATGCTGTGGCTGATATTCATCCATTAAATTGATTGCGAAATTAATTTGGCTACCTTTGCACTATGGCAGATCATTCACATTCGCACGATCATTCACACGATCATTCTCATACCCATGACCACGATCACTCGCATGGTCATTCACATGATCATGACCATTCCCACGGATTGTTCGGCCATCACCATCATGCGCCAAAAATTGATAATTTAAATACTGCCTTTATTATCGGTATTATCTTGAATTCAGCTTTTGTTGTTATCGAGGTGATCGCGGGTTTATATATTCATTCGCTATCGTTGCTAACCGATGCCGGTCACAATTTAAGCGATGTGGCTGCTTTGGCGTTAGCGTTATTAGCCTTTAAATTAACTAAAGTAAGTGCTAACAGTAAATACACTTACGGTTATAAGCGTTCAACTATTATCGTATCGTTTTTTAACGCGGTTATCCTGTTTGCATCGGTAGGCGTAATTGTTTATGAGGCTGTTATCAGGTTGATAAACCCGGATACAATTGAAGGCGGTACCATGGCCTGGGTTGCTTTAATAGGTATTGGCGTAAACGCATTTACTGCATACCTTTTTGTTAAAGGTAAAGACGGCGACCTTAATATACGAAGCACTTATACACACATGGCAATGGATGCCGTAGTGTCGCTAGGTGTGGTAATTTCGGGTGTTATCATCTATTTTACGCACTGGTATATTATTGATAGTATTGTGAGTATCCTTATCGCCATAACTATCTTACGTGGCACCTGGAGCCTGTTAAACGACAGCCTGCGACTAGAAATGGATGGAGTTCCCAAGGAAATGAATCTTGAAAAGATTAAAACCGAACTAATGAAATGCAAAGGCGTGGCTGATGTACACCATATGCACGTTTGGGCATTAAGCACCACCGAAAATGCGTTAACCGCTCACCTGGTTGTCGATCCGGAATACATAGGCACTTTTGATGGCATTAAAAAAGACTTGCGCCACCGCATGGAGCATTTGGATATCAGCCACAGCACTTTCGAGCCAGAGTTTTCTATGGAAGATTGTAAGCATCAGGATTGCTAAATATCACCTGACAAAAGCAGAAAGGCCCGAATTATTCGGGCCTTTCTGCTTTTATAAAGAAAATTGTGAACTAATCAATTACAAATTTCCTCTCAAATACTGCTCACGCTCTATAGCCTCAAACAATGCTTTAAAGTTACCTGCGCCGAATGATTTGGCGCCTTTACGCTGGATGATCTCAAAGAACACCGTAGGCCTGTCTTCAACCGGTTTGGTGAAGATCTGTAACAGGTAACCTTCATCATCGCGATCAACCAAAATACCCAGTTTCTTCAACGGCTCTAAATCTTCGTCAATATGGCCAACGCGTTCGGTTAACTCATCGTAATAAGAGGTAGGCACGGTTAAAAACTCCACACCACGGCTTTGCAGGTCGGTTACGGTTTTAACAATATCTGCCGTGGCTAAAGCCATATGCTGCACGCCTTCGCCCTCGTAAAACTCCAGGTATTCTTCAATCTGTGATTTCTTTTTACCTTCAGCAGGCTCGTTAATCGGGAACTTTACATAACCGTTGCCGTTGCTCATCACCTTGCTCATCAGGGCAGAATATTCGGTAGATATCATTTTATCGTCAAACGTTAAAATGTTCCTGAAGCCCATTACATCAGCATAAAAATCAACCCATTGGTTCATTTTGTGCCAGCCTACGTTACCTACACAATGGTCTACATATAGCAAACCGGTTTCGGTTGGGTGGTAAGTAGTTTTCATCTCTTTATAACCCGGTAAAAACAAACCGTTGTAGTTTTTACGTTCGATAAACAGGTGTACAGTATCGCCATACAACATGATGCCGCTGGTGCGTACTTCGCCGTTTTCATCGCTGATGGTTTGCGGTTTTTGGTAAGGCTTAGCCCCGCGACTTGTAGTTTGCTGAAACGCATCATAAGCGTCGTCAACCCACAAGGCCAGCACTTTAACACCATCACCATGCTTTTTAATATGTTCAGCAATAGGATGATCCGAATGCAAAGGCGTAGTTAGCACCAAACGAATTTTACCTTGCTGCAAAACGTATGATGCCCTGTCGCGCACGCCGGTTTCCGGCCCGGAATAAGCCAGATCTTGAAAGCCGAAAGCGGTTTTGTAATAATGTGCTGCCTGCTTGGCATTGCCCACATAAAATTCAACGTAATCGGTGCCGTTTAGCGGTAGGAAATCGGTTGTTTTAACCCCCTCTAAATCTCCCCCGGTAGGGGAGCCTTTTTTATTGTTATCTATGATTGTATCCATTTCTAATTGTTTTTATTAATTTTTCAAAAAGCCCTCCCTTCCGGGGAGGGTTGGGTGGGGCTTGTTACTCTGCCCAGCCTTTATAATAATTAGGGTCTTCTATTTTAATCGCTTCTTCCGTAATCATCAGCGGGCGGAACGGGTCTATCATTACTGCCAGTTCTTCTGTTGATTCTTTGCCGATTGATTTCTCTACCGAGCCGGGTGATGGCCCGTGCGGTATGCCGCCGGGATGCAGGGTGATTTGCCCCTTAACTACATGCTTGCGGCTCATAAAGTCGCCATCTACATAGTATAAAACCTCGTCGCTATCCACATTGCTGTGGTTATATGGTGCCGGGATCGATAGTGGGTGATAATCAAACTTGCGCGGTACAAATGAGCACACTACAAAATTATTACCCTCAAAAGTTTGATGTACGGGCGGCGGCTGGTGCAATCGACCAGTTATCGGTTCAAAATCATGTATGGATAGTGCCCATGGGTAATGGAACCCATCCCAGCCAATAAAATCAAATGGGTGCGTACCGTAAGTGTATGGGTAGATTAAACCCTGTTTTTTGATCAGCACCTTGAAATCACCTTTTTCGTCGTGCGTTTCCAGATCAGTTGGGCGTTTAATATCGCGCTCGCAGTAAGGCGAATGCTCCATCAACTGCCCGTAGGCATTGCGGTAACGCTTCGGCGGGCGAATAGGGCTAAAGCTCTCGATGATGAACAAACGGTTATCGGGTGTATCAAACTCCAATTGATAAATAGTGCCGCGCGGTATCACCACGTAATCGCCATACTCAAATTTGATCTTACCGAAGCCTGTTTTTAATGTACCCGATCCTTTATGGATAAAAACGATCTCATCGGCCTGGCTATTCTTGTAAAAATAGTCGGTCATGGATTTGCGCGGCGCGGCCAATGAAATATGCAGATCGCTGTTTACCAAAACCGGTTTACGGCTTTGCAGGTAATCATCTTCGGGCGCTACATTAAAACCGATGAGGCTGGTATGCTTTAAATGCTTTTCGCGGGCAATTTTGGGTTCAACGCTGTATGGTTCGCCTAACTCTTTAACAATTGTTGGCGGGTAAGCGTGGTAAACCAGCGAATATAAGCTTGAAAAACCTTCGGTTGATACCAGTTCTTCGGCATATAAAGTTCCATCGGGTTTACGGAATTGCGTATGCCGCTTTGGCGGAATTTTTCCTAATGTATGGTAAATAGGCATATTAATAATTGGTTTATTATTAGCGGTTTACGAAATAGAAAGTTTAAAGAAATGCGGGAAGGCAAGAGTGAATAAATCACCCTGAAAGAGGCAAATTAGTACTGCGCCAGTACGATTGAGCTAAGCATAGCATCCCTGAAAGATGAAGCATCACTCATAGAAGTGAGGCCAAGGGAAAAATAAAAATGCTTTTGAATGCTCATATTGGTTTAACCAAAATTAGGGTATTAAATTTTAATATGCAAGCATAATAAAATTAGTTAATTAGTTAAGTGGAGAATGGTTAATTAGTTGCTTAACTTACTCAACCAAAAAGCCTACTTTTGAAATAACCAACCACTATAAACATGAAATTAGTATCCTATAAAACCGAAGACCGGGATCATCTCGGTATTTACATCAACGGGCATATTTATAATCTCCATTCCTGCGATAAGCTGATACCCAATAATATGAATGAGTTTTTGTGGGGTGGTGATGAACTGATGGAACGCGCGCAGAAAGTTAACTCCGCTATCAGTTCTGGCAAATTAGAAGCCCGTGAAGAGTTGTTTTTTGAGTTGATAGCACCTGTACCGCACCCAACCTCATGCAGGGATGCCTACGCCTTCAGGCAGCATGTGGAAACTTCAAGACGTAATAGGGGAGTAGGCATGATAGCGGAGTTCGATCAGTACCCGGTATTTTATTTCACCAATCACAATGCAATACAAGGCCCGGGTGATGTTGAATGCATGCCCGACCATTTTCAACAGCTTGATTTTGAGCTGGAAGTGGCGGTGGTGCTCAATAAAAAAGGTAGAAATATCAAAGCTGCCGAAGCTGATAGCTATATAGCCGGCTACATGATCATGAATGATATGAGCGCCCGCACGCTGCAAATGGAGGAGATGCTGCTTAACCTTGGCCCGGCAAAGGGTAAGGATTTCTCTACAGTGATTGGTCCGTGGCTGGTTACGCCTGATGAATTAGAAGCATATAAAGTACCAACCAAAGCAGGCCATACCGGTAATAGTTACGATCTGAAAATGGTATGCCACGTTAACGGCAAGCAGGTATCAGCAGGTAGCTTCGCGGATATGAACTGGACATTTTCCGAGATCATTGAACGTTGTGCCTACGGCTGCGATGTTTTTCCGGGTGATGTAATAGGTTCAGGTACAGTGGGTACAGGTTGTTTTTTGGAGTTGAATGGCACCGGGAAACGAAATGATCCCAACTATCAGGCCCAATGGCTGGAACCCAATGATTTAGTTGAAATGGAGGTTACAGGCTTGGGGATGTTGGGCAATATGATTAAAAAGGCTGATAGTGATTTTTCGATTTTTCGGTTGAAGATGTAAGCACAATAAATTGTAATCTTGCTATTTGAAAATCATGAAAAAAGCTTTCAGTATCTTAGTAGTTTTAATTTTGTATGGAACCCAACTTTTTGCTCAGGTAAAATTTATAGCCTCAGCGAGTAAAACCAGCCTAGGTATTGGTGAACAGTTCGAGTTGAAATTCTCTATAAAGGGTAACGCGAACCAATTTTTTCCGCCAGATTTAAGCGATTTTCAGGTTTTATACGGACCCAATGCGTCATTCAATCAAACAGTCAATAATGGTGATACTACATTTGATATACTATATAAATACATACTTGTTGCCAAAAAGGAAGGTGCGTTTGATATCGGTGCTGCAACTATCGTCGTAAGCGGTCAAACGTTTTCTTCTAACTCATTTAAAATTAATGTAAAGGGGCATTTTCAGGCGGGCCAGCAACAAATTAAGTTACTATATCCTTCTGCAGAAGATAGCACACGAGCTACCTTAGCGGATACCAAAACCTTATCGAAACAAATATTTATACATACTGAAGCCGATAAAACACATACCTATGTAGGCGAACAGATAAAGGTAAATTATAAGTTATACACTCGCGTTGATATAGTGAAAGGCCAATTGGAAAAAATCCCCGCACTAAAGGGAGGTCGTATTAAGGATGTTGTTAATCCTAACGGCCAAGAGAATCCCTGGACAGTGGAAAAAGTGAATGGCATATATTACAGGGCAACCATCATAAAACAGTTTATGATTTACCCCGAACATGTCGGTGATCTCACAATACCAGCACTTACTATCGATGCTGTTTTGAAAATCACGGAAAAAGGGACTCTTGGTGATTCTTCTAATAATTACCATCAATTAAACTATCAGCTTAAAAGCATGCCTGTTATTGTACATGTTAAGGCTTTGTCATCAAAATAATCTTTTGTATTACAGCGCTTCGGTAAAGTGTCTTGAATTTTAGGCTTGCGGTCGGATTTTACGCACCACTAATTATTTCTCTATCAAATAAACCTTGCCAAGCACTTGTTCCCTCGTTGCCCTATTGATAAATTTAGGTAAGATGTTTTCCTGCGGATAATCAACAAACGATTGTAGAATTTTAAAACCGACATGCCGCTGAACCAAAATATCCATAGATGGCTGGTTCACATAAAACACCGAACTATCTATTGGGTTAAAGTTTTGGAACTGCTCTAAAGGCACAAAATCCACATGTTTTTGGGCATAAAACTGGAAAATATTGTTCTCTGTACGCAAAGAATACACATGAAAATGGTCGAATTTAGGCTGATTGAGGTAGTTTGCAGCCGCTATTTGACCGTTGTAAGCCGTTACTTGCCCGTAAAACACCGTATTTAGATAGAAATTGGCGAATAAAACTACCACACAATTCAGCATGAAAACTTTAATATGGCTGGCGCGGATCCGGTAGCTGATAAAAGCGATCATGATGATCAATGCCACACAATCTACATAAAACCAAAGCTGCTGGTCGGGTTTAGAAAAGTAGTTGATCAACAGTATCGCGATAGGGAATAACACGATATAGATCCATTGCCCAAACAACCTAAACTTATCACCAAACCTGCTCAGCTCCTGATAACAATATGGCGCTGTGATCACCGCGAACAGCGGGAAGATAGTATTGGTATAAAACGGCAACTGAAATTTAGATAGCGAAAACAGCAGCAACAGCAACAACCCACCGCTCAAGGTATAATACTCGGCCAGTTTTTGCTTTTGGATGATGCGCTTAAGATTCTTAAAAACCGCGTAGTAAAACACCAAACACCAGGGTGCAAACGCCCAAAGCAAGGTATGCATAAAGAAAAACACATCTCCCGATTTATGGGTGATCGGCCCCTTGTTTACAAACCGGCCGAACTGGCTATCCCACAAAAACCATTTGATGCCCGATACCTGGTGCATACCGAAAACCAATTTTTCCGGATGCAAATCAAACTGGATATACAAGGCATATAATTCTGGCGTAATAAACAAAATGATCAGCACCGCCAAAGCCAGCCATTTAAAATTGAACAGACTAGTAAATCGCCGCTCAAACAAAACCTGCCCTAATAATCCGCCATAAATGGCTAGCATTACAAATAAACCTTTGGTCATTAAAGCTAAAGCGGTGAGTAGCGCTGCAAGTAACAAGTCGCTCCATTTAAAGCGCTCGTGCAGGTTTGATACATGGTAAATACTGCCGATCACAAAGGCCATCAGGTATGGTTCGGCGCGCACATCGGTATTGCTCATGATGATGCTCTGGGCCGTCATCACAATTAAAACAGCCATGGCGGCAATCTCGCTGTTATAATATTTTTTACTGAAGAGCCAGGTGTACATTAAGCTCAGCATAAAACAAAACAGCGCGGGCAGGCGGTAAGCCCATTGGCTTATGCCGAATATTTTAAAGCTGCACATCACCAGCCAAAAGGGTAGGTGTGGTTTATCCAGCCAATCCTGGTTATAGGTAAACAGTTCGAAAAATTCGTGTTTGTAGAGGAGGTTTTTGGCTATGGAAGCATAAAGCCCGGGATCGTCGGTAAAAAATTTTACGTTGATGCCTGCAAAATTCACTACCAGCGCTAAAACAAACAATACAATATAAAACAGCCTGTTTTCACCCTTCATGCAGCAAAGTAAATAATCCTGAGCGAAAATCAGAAAATAAAAAACCCCTGCCTTGCGGCAAGGGCAAAAACTCACAACAATTGTTTAACCTTATTACAGGTCTATTCCTAACTGCAATGTGAACTTCTTATGTGTAACTATATTCATAATCCGTGCCAATATTTAGTTGTATTGTCATAATATTTAATTTTTATACCGTTTATGTAACAATATGGGGCTAATGTTATCTTTACAAAGTAAAACCTCATTATATAATATCTATGAAAACAACAATTCGTTTAAAGGCTGTACTGTTTTTGGTATTCGCCTGTATGTTTACCAGTGCTGCATTTGCACAAATGCCTACCGAAAAGCATGAGAAAAAAGTGGCAAGCCCGCGCGATAGTGTTACGGCAGTTGTAAATGGCGCAACAATTACCATTAACTATGGCAGCCCATCAGTAAAAGACCGTGCAATTTGGGGCGGCTTAGTACCTTATGATAGTGTTTGGAGAACCGGCGCTAACGAAGCTACCCGTTTTACAACCGATAAGGACATTATGGTTGAAGGCAAAAAACTACCTGCAGGCACTTATGGTTTTTTTGCCATACCGGGCAAAAACAACAGCAGCTGGACAATTATTTTTAACAGCGTAGCAAGGCAGTGGGGCGCATTTAAATATGATGCTTCTAAAGATGTATTGCGTGTAACTGTAACTCCTAAAAAATCTAAGAAATACGAACGTTTGATTTATATCATCAACAAAAAAGGTTTCGATTTAATTTGGGACGAACTTAGTGTTCCGGTTAGTATCCAGTAATATTCATAGCATTTTTACAAAGCCACCCGATTAATCGGGTGGCTTTTTGCTTTTATACGGTTTATTTATCCGTTATATTTACCGCCATGCGCCAAAGGCAAAAAATAAGTGTTGTAAAAAAACGCGTCATCGCTATAATTATATTGGCTGTTGTTTATTTTTTACTGCAATTGCTGGAGGATCATCCCGAAGCCATCGAGCGCTATTACTCAACCGGCATTTACCCAATTATTTGCCGCGTATTGCACCCTGTTTTTAACCTGTTACCTTTTAGTATTGGCGATATTTTGTACCTCGTTGCTATCGGGTTTATTATCTATTACCTGGTAAAACTATTCGGGCTACTATTTAAAAAACAATTTAAAATCGCGGGGATTTTGGTTTTGGGTATCATCGTCACCCTGCAAATAGCTACCGTAAGTTTTTACTGTTTATGGGGATTAAATTACTTCCGCCCGTCGGCAGGGGAGCGGCTTAAATTATCGGATAGCGATTATACCACTACCCAACTTTATAACCTAACCCAACTAGCTATCGACAGCGCCAATGCCACCCGGTTAAGGGTTACTGTGGCTGATCTGCACCAGGGCAATAAGGCCATTATTCAAACGGCTATCACAGCAGTGAAGGCCATGTCCGCCTCATCAAACAACTTTTTAACTTACAGCCCGGATATTAAACTTTCGCTGTTTTCACCGCTGATAAATTACCTGGGTACATCGGGCTATTATAATCCATTCACTACCGAATCGCAGATCAATTACCAGATGCCGGTATTTCTAAAACCTTTTGTGGCTTGCCATGAAATGTCGCACCAGATGGGTTATGGTGCCGAAGATGAGGCCAATTTTGTAGGCTTTTTAGTCGGGATCAAATCAAATGACCGCCTGCTGCGCTACTCGGCCTGGCACGAAGTGGTTGATGAATGCATGGGCGATTTGCGTGTGCGCGACAGCACCCTTCAGCTCAAACTAAAAAAACGGGTATTACCTGCAGTTCACCAGGATTTTGTTGCCGAGCGCAATTTCTGGATCTCGCACGAAGGCCCGATTGATATGGTAAGCAGCTTTTTTTATAACGATTTTTTAAAAGCCAACAATCAACCAAATGGTTTGCAAACGTATAACAGGATGGTGCGGTTGGTAATGTCGTGGGAAAAGGAACGGGGTGCGAAGGGTGAAGCCAGTTTTGGTAAAGCAAAATAAACAGGTCATGCTGAATTTATTTCAGCATCTCAACTGCAAATTATCAAACTATAAGTCCATCTATCCCGAGAGAGCCCGAAACAAGTTCAGGATGGCGGATAGTTGCAATCAAAAAATATTATATATTTGATTTAATGAAAAAGCTGCTGGTTATTATGGTTTTGTGTTTGGGCGCGATAGGTGCACGTGCGCAGAGTGTATCTATGTCTGATTTAACTAACCTGGCTACCATTAACCTTACCGATGGCAATAACTTTTTAACCTCGGGCAAACCATTTAAGCAGGAATACACCGAAACTGTTAATGGCTTCATTCTCCACCATTATATAGGTACTACAGCAGCATCAAAGTCCGAAAACATTGTTATTGGCGATGGCGTAAGAACCAAAAGCGATAAGGTGCTGCATACCGTAATTTATAATAGCACCAACACTAAATACCTGCTGCAATTAATTGGCGATGCACAATCAGCGGAGCTAAAAAAGAATTTCCAGGGTGCCGACCAGTTTAATAACATCTATATTTTTGATAATTTTTTATACAGCGTACACGTTTTTATCAAAACAGATAACAGCGGTGGCTTTGTAAAAGTTGACCAAAAGGATTTTGTAGAATAATTGATCCTTTTTATCGTTTCTGATTGGCATAGCTGTATCTTTGGTATAACTCCCGCACACTACTTATAAAAATAAATAAACCCACTAAATTTTCGTTCATGAAAACCCTGTTAAGCTCGTTATTTCTGTTGCTTATCCTCTCAAATTGCCAGGCGCAAAAGGTTAAACCAGCCTTAAATTTGGTGAAAGGCAGCACCTATTATACCAACAGCACCGTGTCATCGGCCATTACACAAACGTTAAACGGGCAGGATGTAAATATCGCTATTGATATGGCATCTAAAATTGCCTATAAGGTTATTGATGTTAAGGATACCATTTACAATATGGAGGTTAGCTACACCAGCATCCACCTAAAAGTGGTATCGCCAAATGGTACGGTAGAAATGAACTCTGATAATAAAGACAGTAAAGACCTGTCATCCTCTTTTTTAGTTGGGATGGTGAACAAACCATTTTCGGTAACAGTAACCAAAACAGGCCATGTGCTTGAGGTGAAAAATATCGAAAATATTGTAAACGCCATCTTCGCCGGCTTACCACAAATGGACGCATCGCAGAAAGCGCAGATGAAAGAACAGTTTACGCAAACCTTTGGCGAAACCGCGTTTAAAGGCAATTTAGAAGAAACACTGGCTATTTATCCATCAGCTAAAGTAGCTAAAAACGATATCTGGTCTATCGGCACCAGCATGCAGTCGGTAATGTCTATCAATTTATTAACCACTTACCAATTGCAGGACATTACGGATGCTTATTACCAAATTCATGGTGATGCCAAAGTAAGCTCCATGAATACCGGCTCAGCGGCTCAAATAAACGGTATGCCGGTGAAATACAACCTTGGTGGCAGCATTACTACCGATATAAAAGTAGACCGCAAAACCGGTTGGGTGATCGACGAAAAATTAAAACAAGACATCAGCGGCACTATCGACATCCAGGACAATCCTAAACTACCCGGCGGCATGAAAGTACCCATGAAGGTGCATTCGGATGTAAATACGCTGGATCATTGATTAGAGTTGAAAGGTTAAAGGGGCATCATGTTAAGCTAAGATAATCTTTGCAAAAAAAACCGCTCTCTTTGTCGCGTAGCGATAAAGTGGAGCAGGCGAGCGAAGCAGGACAGGGTGAGTAATCTCCGCCAAACAACCACGCTCTAATCAACCACGCTCCACCCACTATTATTTTATAAAAAAAGCAGCGCCTATTTGGGCGCTGCTTTTTTTATAAAATAATTTAAAATGTTTTTATTCCGCAATCGTCTTTATCTTTAAATGCACAATACATTGGTAACAGCCGTAATGCCCGAGGATAACAATAGCCACATCATACAAACAATAAAGTCGTATGGTAAAAACCTGTTGGGCTTTATCCGCAGGAGGGTAAAAAACGATGCCGATGCCGAAGACATCCTGCAGGATGTGTGGTACCAGTTTAGCTCAGTTATAAACTCACAACCTATTGAACAAACAGGCGCCTGGTTGTACAAGGTTGCCACCAACAAAATTACCGACAAGCACAAAAAGAAATCAGAAACGCTGTTGGATGATATGGTGATGGGCAGTGATGAGGATATGGATGATGACGGTACCGATTTTAAGGCCATCTTGCTACAAGAAGCAGCCACCCCCGAAACAGAATACCTGCGCAATCTTTTTTGGGAAGAACTGTTTTTAGCGCTGGATGAACTGCCCGAAAAACAACGGCAGGTTTTTGTTTGGAACGAACTGGAAGATGTTTCCTTTGCCGAGATGGCAGAACTAACCGGCGATAATGTACAAACGCTGGTTACCCGCAAGCGCTACGCGGTACTACACCTGCGTAAGCGGCTTAAACAATTGTATACAGAAATTACAGAATATTAACGGCGAAGCCCTCTTGAGTGCTTTTTAAAACAAATAGATACACGAAAAAAATTAAGAAAATGAAACGTAAATTATTTTTTCTACCCATACTGATCCCCGCATTGTTGGCACTGGTAAGTTATGTGGTAATGGAACTTTGGAATAACCTGCTGCCGGCAATATTACACGTTGGTGTAATCAATTTTTGGCAGGCGATGGGCATATTTATATTATGCAAAATACTGTTTGGTTTTGGTAAAGGCGGCCGTGGTTTTGGTGGCTTTGGCGGCGGCGCGCCCTGGATGCGCAATAAAATGGAAGCCCGTTTTAATAACATGACACCCGAAGAAAAAGAACGCTTTAAACAAAAAATGGCCGAGCGTATGTGCGGTGGCTTTGGTCGCCACCGTGGTGGCAGGTTTAGCGAATGGGAAGATTTTAAAACCGAGCCAGCAAAACCAACTGAATAAAAAATTTAATAAACACCCCGGCATGGATATACTGGTATTTGTAACAAATGTTGCCGACACAAAGGCAGTTAGCAAGGTAAAACCCTTGCTAACTGCCCTGCCGGCCATAAAAGATTGGAATTTTGACCTGGAAGATTGCGACCGCATACTGCGGATTGTGAGCAATCGCCTATCGCCCCGCAAAGTGGAGCTAATGCTGCAAACCGCCGGGTTTGATTGTTATGAGTTGGGTGATTGAAGATAAGTTTTTTTACACCATGTCATTGCGGGGAACGAAGCAATCGTACGGAGAAAGCGGTCATGCAAAGTTCGCGATTGCTTCGTTCCCCGCAATGACATTTAGGTATAAGGCTGCTTAAATTTATCTAATCCTATCCTCAACGGGCAACGTAAACCAAAAGCAACTGCCTTTGCCTTCTGTGGTATCAACGCCTATTTTGCCGTCGTGTTTTTTAATGATCTCGCTAGAGATATAGAGCCCCAAACCCAAGCCGGCGTATTGTATGCCCGAGGTATCTACCCGGTAATAACGATCAAACAGATAAGGCACTTTTGCAGCCGCAACGCCAATCCCAAAATCCTGTACGGATACTTTTACTATATCGGGAAAATCACTAAAACTGACTTTAATTTCTTTGGATTCGCCGCCATATTTTACGGCATTGTTAACCAGGTTAACTACCACCTGCTCAATTTTTTGTTTATCCGCAAAGATGTTGAGTTCTCTATCACCATCTATGGAGATCTGATGCGTACCCGCCAATTTCACGTGTTCGCAGCATTCTACAATGGCATCGTATAAATTAAAATTGGTTTTGGCTAGCAGCATTTGGCCTTGTTCAATGCGCGTGGCGTTAAACAGATCCTCAACCAGCTTACTCAATTTTTTAAGGTTATTATTTGCGGTACCCGCGATTTTCTCCAGCTTCTCTTTATCAATATGCTGATTTTTGATTAAAACCTCAATCAGCTGCACACTTGCCTTTACGCTGGTGAGCGGCGTTTTAAGTTCGTGGCTGGCAACACTCACAAAATCGTCTTTTTGCTGCTGCAAAAGCTTTTGATCGTTAATATCAGTATAAGTGCCAAACCATTTAATGATAGTGCCCTCCTCGTTTTTAATAGGAGCGGCCCTGCCTAAAAACCAGCGATAAGTGCCCGGATTTTTCTTGTCGGCGAAGCGGTATTCAATATCATAATTCTTCCCGGTTTTAACGGAGTTGTACCAGGCTTTCATGCAGCGGTCCACATCATCGGGGTGCAAAAGCGGTATCCAGCTTTGGTCGCCGTATGATTTTTTGAAACCGGTATAATTATACCATTGCTTGTTGTAATAATCCAGGTAACCATCGGGCTGTGCCGTCCAAACCATTTGTGGCATCGAGTCGGCTATCTGCCTGAACTGCTTTTCGTTCTCTTCCGCAATTTTGCGGTTCAAAACCTGCTCGGTAACATCGGTAGCAACAACCGCAACGCCAGATATTTTACCGTTACCCTCGCGGATGGCTTCGTAAATAAAGTTGATGTAGGTGGTTTCTATCTTACCATTTCGCGGCAGCAAAATAGGGTTTTCGTTTGCTGTGAAGGCATTTCCGGTGGTATAAACATGATGAAGGATATCTTCCATGCCTTGCTCTTTTACTTCGGGCAAGCCCTTAAATATCGGTTTGCTGATCACTTCTTCGGCGGTTTTGCCCCAAAGTTCCAGCATGCGTTCGTTGGCTATCTCAACAATATGAATCGGCCCACGTAAAATGCAAATGGCAACCGGTGCCTGTAAAATCATGGCCCTAAAGGTTTTTTCGCTCTCGTCAAGTGCCCGGCGCGAAAGTGTTTCCTGGGTTATATCCTGCAGTATGCCGTTAAAGCGATAGGCTTCGCCACGTTCATTAAACAAAGCCTTACCCCGTGCGCGAACAATACGTTCCATACGGGTATGCGGGTGTACAATGGTATATTCAATATCATAATTACCGCCCGATGATTGCTGTAAGGCTGATTGTATAGCTTCAATAACACGTATATGGTCTTTTTTAGCCATCACGTCAATCGCATCCGAAAGTTCAATATCAGCATCCCCGGCTAAGCCAAACCATTGTTTAAGCCTTGTGTTTCCTGTAAACTTATTGGTAACGGGGTTTAAATCCCAAATGCCCAGTTCAGCGGCAACAATGGTAAACTCCAGGTCGGCTTTGCTTTCAGATATCTTTTTAAAAGTCTCCACTTTCTCTGTAGTTTCAGATACCGCGACAAAAATCCCGGATACACCTCCAGACTCATTAAAGATGGGGCTGTAACTGTACGTCCAATAAACATCTTCTATTTTCCCGTTACGATAGATAGGTAAAAGCTGGTCTTCGGCCCAGGTTGCTGTTCGGGTTGAGGTAACCTGATCGATAAGCGGTTTAACCGTATCCCATATTTCGGGCCAGGTATTAATCCCGCGTTGGCCAAGGGCTGCCGGGTGTTTACCCTCATTACCTAAACTTGGCCTAAAAGCATCATTATAAAAGCAGATATGCTCATCGCCCCAAAAAATAAACATGGGGAACTTGGAATTAAGTATGATATTGAGCGAAATACGCAAACTTTGAGGCCAGTTTGCAGGCTTGCCAAGCGGATTGTTATCCCAATCAACCAACCGGATGAGGGCACCCATTTCGCCGCCGCCTTCTAAAAACCATAATGAATTTTTTGTGTCGAGATCGCTCATAGGCCTTGTTGGCGTATTAGAGAAAGCTATTTATAAAGGTTAATTATTACTGAAACAAATTAACTTAATATTATAAATTTAAGCAACCTGAAATTTGCCGCAAAGTAAAATTTAGGCTGCTTAAATAATATACCAGCAACTAAATAACAACGCCCGAAGCTGTAAAACGCAGGTTGCTTTTACCAGCTAAAGCAGATGTTGCCCAGGCATCTTCGTTAACCCAAAGTTTTTCGTTTTCGGCAATAACATGTATGCCTTCGGCTATAAAATCGCCATTGATGCGGATGTATACCAAAGGCTGGTTTACCTCAAATTCTGCAGTAATATTGTGTTCCAAATTCATGGCAACGGCTTCGTCCAATTGATGAACCTGGATCAGTAATGATCCGTCAGCATTTAACACTTTTACACTATTGCGTTCCTGTGTAACTTTATAGCTGCCTTCGCTTTCGGGCTTGCTGCCGGTTAAACGGATGTAATTTCCTGATGCATCGCTAACGTCAAGATCGATGCTGAAAAATGAATTAGGATCGGATTCGTTAATAACAGAACTGACAGTTAATATGTCTTTTGCGGTGTCTTCATCGGCTACGGTAATTACGCCATGCGGAACTATAAAAGCGCTGGTGCCAAAAATAAATGCGTATTTCATGATGTGTTGTGATTTAACTTGTATTACTACTACCAAAAAACAGGCAAAATGTTTATTGAATGACAATTATTTTTTGATATTAATAAGCTAAACTTGTAAGTTTGCCTTATTAAATTATGGATTGCCGATTTTTGAATTAAACTAATCTAAATCGACTATTAAACGTTTATTAATTAGATTTTATACAACTCAATAAAATAACTTAAAATTATGATTACTGCCTTAGATGAAAAAACAGCCCTTGTATTAATCGACATGCAAAACGGCATTGTTGCTTTCCCGGTTGCGCACCCGATTGCAGGTGTGATAGAAAACACCGTTAAGCTGGCCGATGCGTTCCGCAGTGCTGGCAGGCCAGTGGTGCTGGTAAATGTTGATCCAACCAAATTTAAACCATCGCGTAAAGAACCAGCACCGGCACACGGCGGCAGTTTTCCCGATGATTTTATGGTGATCATCCCGCAACTTAACAAGCAGGATGCGGATATCTGCGTAACCAAAGCAAGCTGGGGTGCGTTTGATACTACTGATTTAGATGCTGAACTGAAGAAAATTGGTGTAACCGGTATTGTGATAGCAGGTGTTGCAACCAGCATTGGTGTTGAAGGTACCGCGCGTACCGCAGGCGCTTTAGGTTACAACCTTACTTTTGCAAATGACGCCATGACCGATATGGTTGCCAGTGCACACGAAAACAGCTTTAAATATATTTTCCCAAGATTAGGGGAAATAGACACTACCGAGAATATTCTGAAATTTGTGTAAAGAATAATTTAATCCCTTTTGTCATGCTGAGGAACGAAGCATCTATCCGATAAGCATATCAATTGCAGATTAGCGGATAGATGCTTCGTTCCTCAGCATGATAACACTAAAAAACAGGCTGTACCGTAGCCTGTTTTTTCTTTTTGTTTCAATCTGCATGTTATTTGCCATATTGCTCGTTGCTCACCTTTTCCATCCAATCCACAGGTGAACCATTTAGTTTTTCCTGTATGGCGATGTGGGATAGTTTGAGGATCTAAATTACCTCTCAATGTTTCGGTAAGATGAACATTGCCCCGGTTATCAAAAACCATTTGTGCCGATGCATCTTTAATAATCGTAATTAATAGAAATATTACTGACACCAGCAGTTTTAAGAAGAAGTTATACAGGTTCATACGCGCTTTATTATTGATAATTTCAGGAGTATAAATAAAGTAAGAATAATAATTGCGAATAGTTAAAGGTCTGTTAATTAACGTTTTTTAACAAAAAGATAGTCTTTTACTTTGCTGCACTCAGGATGACAAGGAGGTATATAAGGTATTCAGTACAAATAAATAATCTCATTATATTTGCCACCTATGGAGCAAACTATCCCGGCGAAGCAATTAAACTGGCTTTATATTTTTATTGCGTTGGCTGTCGCGGTTAATTTTAGCGGCTTGTTTGTAACCATTATGGGGCCTGATGCTGCTTTGTACGCCACCATTGCCAAAACCATGGCGCTGCATCACGACTATATAAATATTATGGTAAACGGGCGCGATTGGCTTGATAAACCCCATTTTCCTTTCTGGATAACCGCGATATCATTCAACCTGTTTGGCTTTACTACCTGGGCCTATAAACTGCCGGGAATTTTGTTTTTGCTGATGGGCGCATTATATACCTATCACTTTGCCAAAAGCCTCTACAACGAAAGAATTGCGCTATGGGCAGTACTAATATTGCTCACCTCGCAACACATATTATTATCTAATAACGATGTACGTGCAGAACCCTATTTAACCGGGCTCATCATTGCCGCCGTATATCATTTTTATAAGGCAAATAGCCGCAATAACTATTGGCATTTACTGGCAGGATGCGTTTTTACAGCTTGCGCCATCATGACTAAAGGCATGTTCGCCATCATCCCGATTGGCGGGGCGATCGCAGGGCAATTTATCATCACCCAACAATGGAAACAGCTTTTTAACTGGAAATGGTTAGTGGCAATTATTTTAACGCTCGTATTCATCATACCCGAATTATATTGCCTTTACTACCAGTTTGATATTCACCCGGAAAAAGTGGTTTTCGATCATACCCATGTATCGGGCATCAAGTTTTTCTTTTGGGATAGCCAGTTTGGGCGGTTCTTCAACAATGGCCCCATCAAAGGTAACGGCGATCCGTTTTTCTTTGTGCATACCACACTTTGGGCATTTTTGCCATGGTCGTTGCTGTTGTTCGTGTCGATATATCGCTTTCTCAAAACAGGCATTAAAAACACAAAAGGGCAGGAGTGGTACTGCATTTGCGCAGCGTTGCTTACGTTCCTGCTGTTCTCGGCATCTAAATTCCAGCTGCCGCATTACATGAACATTGTGTTCCCGTTCTTCGCTATAATTACAGCGCAGTACCTGTACGGTGTACAATTGCCAAAAAGTATTAAAGCCATCCGTATAACGCAAATCGTGGTGATCTCTATCATGATCTTCATCATTTGCATCCTCGAATATTTTTTCTATTCGGTGCTCACAGGGCCTGTTATCTTTATTTTATTAATGCTGTATGCGGCTATGATTATGGTGCCCAAGCTGGTAAGTACCGATGGCATCCAACGCATTATTATCAGCACTTTGCTGGTGTCTTTTTTGGTGAATATATACCTTAATATGGCTTTTTACCCAACCCTGCTTAAATACCAGGGCGGCAGCGAGGCCGCAGCGTGGATCAATCAACACAATACTAAAGGCTACCCGGTATATCAATGCGATGATAATTCCTGGGCGATGGAGTTTTACTTAAATAAGCCCTTGCAAACCATAAATACAGATACGGTAAAAGCGATACCAAAAAATACTTTTTACCTGTATACCAACCCCGATGTTGTTAAAAGCATCACCAGCAAAGGCTGGCAGGTGCAGGTGGTTGATACGGTACATTCTTACACCATCACCCGTTTAAAAGGTGGTTTCCTCAATAAAAATACCCGCGAAAAACAGCTGATACCCATGCAGATTGTGTTGGTTAATGCTCCCGGTGTGCCGATATTTAATAAACAAAGTATAAATCCGGTAGGGATTAGAAGATCCTTATAATCATCATGTCATTGCTTCGTTCCTTGCAATGACATTTATATAGAGCTTATACGCTAACCCTGCCCATCACCGGGTCACTAAAACTTGATTCCCCTGTTTCCACATGCCCGGCAAAGCGGCGCAGATAAGTATCCGAGCCCTCACTTTTGATGCTGAAATCGTACCAGCCAAAGCTTTTGCTCAGCTTAATTACGCCAGTTTCCAAGCTACCTGAAGGTAATGGCAAGGTTTTGATAGGTTCTCTGCCTGTATTATCAATGAGTTGAACGCGGTGTACATCTTTACCTAAATTCCGGAAAGATATGGTTACATCGCCGGTAGGCTTATTGTCTTTACTCGCCTGGTAATCAAAAAACACGATCAATTCAGGATCATCTACATTGCCGCCAAACTCGCGGAAGAAACCATTCGGCCCATATACCCGCAAATGGTAATTGCTGTTCTCAAAATCCTTTAAAGGCCAGTTATAACTAAAATGGTCGCCCGGTTTTGCGGTATATGCCCAGGTACGGGTTTGTTCATCCAGATATTTGCCCGGAGCGTAAGCATTAAACGGCGCACCCAAAGCATCGGCACCGAAAAAGCGGTTACCCGCAGCGAAAGTGATGGTGAAACCTGCTTTATCTTTATCCAAACTGCCATCGGCATGCAACTGGTAGTTTACCGCGCATGATGGCCTGATACCCGGTTCCTGTTTAGCCATGTACGGCGACGATGCCGGATCGGTATTGATCAGCCGGATCTCATCTGCAGTAAGCAATTTATAATCACTTGGCAAGCCTTTAAACTTTGCCTTGTGGATATCCTCAACTACCGTATCTCGTACCAAAAACTCCGGCTCCTTAATTTCTTCGCCATTATATGGGCGGAAAACCGATGTTAAATCGCCGCAAATCGTTCGTCGCCAATCGCTGATGTTGGTTTCTTTGATCTGCTTGCCTTTTTTATTATTGATGAAATGCTCCAGAAATTGCAGGGTAGAGGTATGGTCGAACACTTCTGAGTTAACAAAACCGCCCCTGCTCCACGGCGAAGCGACAACCATTGGCACACGATAACCTAAACCTATCGGGCTTTCGGCATTGTCAGGCTCGGGGAAACCGTGGCGGGCTTCTTCCTGCGCCAGCGTTATGTATTCAACACGGGTATCTATGCCTTCGGATACCTTGCCTGTACCCGGCCTTTGGGTATGTGGCGCTACAAATGGTGGCACATGATCAAAATAGCCATCGTTCTCATCATAAGTCAAAATGAATATGGTCTTTTTCCAAACCTCGGGGTTCTTAGTCAGGATGTCCATCACTTCGGATACATACCAGGCACCATACCACGGCGCGCTCGGGTGATCCGAAAAATTTTCGGGCGCAGTTAACCACGATACCATTGGCAAATTGCCAGTATTCACATCCTCTCTAAACTGACTAAACATATCACCTTTAGGTACTTTTACCTCGCGTTTAGTGCCGTTATCATCATAGGTTAGGGTAGTTAGTTTGCGATAATCAGCATCTTTTTGATTGGTTACAAATGCATTATTATGCAGGTTTTTTTCGCGCTGGGATAACTCTTCAAAACCATTATATTTGTATTTATCGGCTTCTGTTTGCGTGTCGGCAAGTTCGCTTTGTTTGTTTTTAAGCTTTGCGGTTAAGCTTTTTATGTGGATATCGCCGGCAGGTAATGCTGCTATTTTTTGCTGAATTGTGCTGATTTCAGCAGGCAATTCTGTCAGTCGTTTTTGCACATAGGCCATCCTGCTTTTGTTAAGAAAGATGTTGTACTGCGCAAAATATTCCAATTCATTATCGGTGAAATTCGATAGCCATTGCGATTCTTCTTCGCTCAATCCGCAATCAATGCCTATCTCATTCTGATAACATTTCCAGCTAATGCCGTTATCTTCCAAACGTTCAGGAAATGT
>Ga0302303_10000586_pt1 | contig 28324 bp, 22 predicted proteins | sample III_Palsa_E2_1_FD_194542 | JGI IMG/M metagenome (GOLD analysis project Ga0302303, IMG submission 194542) | Peat permafrost microbial communities from Stordalen Mire near Abisko, Sweden - III_Palsa_E2_1 | ecosystem: Environmental > Terrestrial > Soil > Palsa > Peat permafrost | place: Sweden...
TTGATACCAATCCCGGGGCAACATTAACCGATTGGCCGTTAACCGTTAATGTTCCCGGAGCTTTTAGCAGGGTTACTACCTCTATGGAATCTTCCCATTTTTCGGGTATAAACTCCTGCTGAAAACTCTTTATCGGGATATTGAAAGGATAAGGTTTTATATCGTGTTTGTATTTTTTAAAGAATGCAATGGCTACATCCCTGCCCGCATAAGGCGAAGGCTGGTTGTTCCAGAGGCTTTTGTAATAATTGAGCAGTATGGAAAAACCATCATTATGGTTGATCTCCGGTGCAAGGTGATGTCCTTCCGGGTAATCGTTCCATGTGATCACATTCATAATGGGCGCATTATGCGCAATGCCAAATTCAAATAACTTGCGGAAGTTGTAGGATAGGCCGGTTATTACCTGTTTGCGCTCCACGTTTCCCATTCCGGCTGTTACGGCTTCCTGTGCTGTGCGGTACATATCCCAGGTGCCGGTTTTTAGCAGTTTAGAAGTATAAAAATCACAAAAAACCGATCCGGTAAAAGTGCGGTGACGTTTTGCACATTCATCCGCCACCATGTAGCCCATATAGTTTTTATAATAGGGCCATGTCCATATCCAAACGGCGGGGAAGTAGTCCAGTATTTTATTTACTTCCCATTTAGATACTTCAGTATTTATGGTAACCACGCAAGCAAAGCGCTCATGCACGGCATCGGCTAATCTTTTGTAGGCACGGGCTATATAATATTCCTGCGGCAGGCCGTCTGGGTCGGCCGGTATATCGGCAAGGCCTTCGCCAACCCATTGGTAAACAACCAGGCGGCCATCGGGTGTACGCAGCCAGTGCGGGTTATTGTGGCCAACTTCGGCCATAATACCGTTTATCCGGTCGGCAAACTGGGCTATTTTAAGCGCTTCACTACCGCCGTTAGGATGAGAAATGCAGAATGTGAACTTAAAATCGATGTGTTTTTGCTCCGCAACGCGGAAATAAGCCTTAATAATATTGTCCCAATCGTTCGTATTTAAAGGATAGTAAAATTGAAAAGCATCAATACCCGAGCGCTTTGCCGCCCGCATTTCAAACTCGACTGCTTCATCCAAAGTCATATTGGCGCGCAGCTCATTATCCATCGGTTTTACCTGGGTTAAGCCGCCTAACGTCTCTGTGATATTTCCTTTTTCAGGGTAATAATCCGGGTTGCAGCTATCCTCATACTCATGCCCTTTGTAGCGGATGATGTTGGTCATGCAATGGGCGATAACCAGTTTCTCGCTTGTAAGCGGAAGGCTTAATTCAGGTAAGTTCTTTAACGAATCCTGCTGGGCCCTAGCACTGCATGTTAAAAAAAGCACAAAAAGTATTATGAGCGGAAATTTCAGGTTTCCGTGGCAGTTGGATGGCATATATATTTGGGATTTTAGTTTAAGAGGTAAAAAAGTGCAGAGCCTGGTTACAAGCCCTGCACTAACCAATTATTAACTATTATTATTTATTTATACCCCGGATTCTGTACAATTTTGCTATTCGTGTTAATTTCACTTAGCGGAATAGGCCATTGATATGACTTGCTATCCTGGAAGGTTGCCGGAAGCGGCTGAGGGCAGTTTAACGCCGATCCAAAATAAGCAGCTTCAGAGTCGCCTATTTTCCATCTGCACACATCAAACCACCAGGTGCCTTCGTTAAATAACTCGGCCCAGCGTTCGTAGTATAGCGGATTATGCCCCAATACCGGGTCAGGGTCCAACGCATTGTTTGCAGGCGTTTTATCAGTAAGTGATGCATAATCAATTGACGATGGTGTATTTATCGGTAAACCATAAGCCCTGCGTTTAACTTTATTCAGGTATTCAAGCCCGTCTGTATTATCACCCGTACCTATGCATGCTTCTGCATATAATAAATATACATCGGCCAAACGCAGCAGGTAATAATCCCATTTATCGGAATTGATGGTGTTTTCATTATAATTAATAGGTGAATATTTTCTCATACTGAACCCATAATGATTTTGTTGATAGGCATAAACATCAGGTTTTGAAACCAATGCCCAGTTTACACCATCAAACTGAACTGAATCTACCCATGGCTCCAGGGTGTTTACAAACAAACGCGGATCGCAGGTTTTGTTTGCTCTTACCTGCAAGGCCTGTGATTTGTAATTAGGGTCCATTATTTGGGCAGGGTTAAGGTATGATGGGTTGCTGCCGGTATATTTCGGGTTAGCCACCAGGTTATAAGATGTGGGCAGGGGGAAACCGAAACGGACAACATTTTGGTCGTGCACAAACTCGTTCGGGTAGCCCAGTGCCTGGGTATTACCTTCGGTACCGTTAAAGCCCGGGCCGCCAAAAGTACGCGGAGCCCATATCAGGCCGTCAATAGTTGATGAGTTGGCGGCGCCGCTATATATACCATATCCGCCTTCTGAATTGATATCAATATATAACTCCAGCAATGATTCGCTGTTGAATTTATTGTCGCCGTTGAATGCATCATGATAGGTGGCATAAGGCATCAATGATTTCCCGCTGTTGTTTATCACATCAATAAGGGTAGTCTTCGCATCGGCCCAATCCTGGGTGTAAACATACGCTTTGCCCAATAGGCCTTTGGCTGCCCATTCAGTACAGCGTGCCAGATCGGCCGAACCCCAAACCTGGCCTTTAAGCAAGGTTGCAGCTTGTTTTTCATCACTTTCAATTAAAGCCCACACGGCTGATACCGGGCTGCGTGCCACTTGTGTTTCGGCTAAAGTTGAAGGCACCTGGGTGTATAAAGGAACACCCATTTTATCGCCGTTTGTGCCGCCTGCACCCATATAGGCTTCACCAAAAAGGCATTCCAGCTCCATGTAATACCATCCGCGAAGGCAATAAGCCTGGCCAACTATCAGGTTAATTGTTGCCTGGTCAGCCGAAGGATCGTTTTTTAATAATGTGCCCGCCGCGTATATGGTAACGTTACAGTTTTTTATACCGGTGTATAAAGCTGCCCAGGTTTCTGAGGGGTATTCATCACCAACGGTTAAGTTGTTGGCAGCCATATTATTCCACCCCGGGTCGCCGTTATATTCAGAGTTAACCGTATGCATGGAGTTTGACAATGCCTTAGGTAAAAAGTGGAAACCGAATATACCCTGGTCGCGCAGATTTGCATAACATGATACCAGTACACTTTGCAGGTCGGTAACTGTTTTGGGATAAGTACTGCTTGCATATTCATTTGGTGGCCCAACATTTATCGGGGCCTTTTTACATCCCGCCAATAAAATAAGGGCGAGTGCTGCTATATATTTTTTCTTTATCATCTTGATAATTTTAAATGGTTATTATTGAAAACTAACGTCTACACCAACCGAGTAAATTTTGGCCTGAGGGTAATTTGTTACTGCATCAATGCCTTGTGAAGTTGTGCTGATTGATCCACCTGATGACATTTCGCTGCCTAACTCCGGATCAAGGCCTTTGTAATGGGTAAAAGTTAACAGGTTGTTAGCCATAACAAATACCCTCAGGCCCTTCACATCCAGCTGTTTTAAAACATTGCCTGTGAAAGTGTAGCCTAATTGTAGGTTTTTAAGTTTTAAATAAGCTCCGCTTTCAACAAAATAACTATTAACCGAAGAGTAATTTTGGTTAGGATCCAAAGTAAACCCTCCTGCAGTTGGTATTCCTAATCTGGGTTGCGAAGTAAGACCGTTTGAACCAAAAAATGAATCGTTAAAAATCTGACTGGTTGAGTTACCATCCTGAAAAACGGTTTGTTCATAGGCTTTTACACCATTGTATAACTGCACACCGGCAACACCATTAAAAAGCATGGCTAAATCAAACCCCTGGTAATTGAAGTGCAGGTTAAAACCATAAACCATTTTTGGGTTAGGGTTACCAATTACCTGCCTGTCGCTGGCATCAATATTTCCATCCCCATTCAAATCCTGGAATTCCAAATCGCCTGCGTGTGCTACATTGCCGTTAACTTTTTGCTTTGATGCTGCGGCATCGGTAGGGAATATGCCAATCACTTTGTATCCATAAAATGAACCGAATGGTAAGCCGACTTTAGTAATTGTTATAGTTTGGCTAGGCTGTGCACTAAAGGCTACGTTACCCGGGTCGGGCGTGTACCAGTTGTACCCACCATATACAGCATCAGTAGCTGCACCACTTAACTTAGTAACCTTGTTTGTGTTAAAGCTGGCATTAGCACTTATGTCAACACCAAGTTTTCCAAATTTGTGGCGATAGCCTGCCATAAAATCAAAGCCGTGGTTATCCACATCGCCAATGTTAGTGATATAAGGTGCTGTAAAACCGCTACTTTGAGACAAAGTAAGATCGTATAACATGTTAGAGGTTTTCTTGTTATACCATTCAGCAGTAAAATAGATGCTACCATGCAAGGCTTCGCCATCAATACCTATATTGGTTTCAGTAATTGTTTCCCATTGCAAATTAGGGTTAGGTATACCTGTTAAAGTATTACCTACCTGGAATGGCTGGCCTGGGGCAAAACCTTGCGCACCGCCTGCAATGCCTGTAGAAATTTGATTTTGCTGATAAGGTACGGTGAATGTATATGGAGGTATGTTGCTATTACCTAACTGGCCATAACTACCACGCAATTTCAAGCTGTTTATAGTTGGCAATGCAGCTGCAAAAAATGGTTCTTCACTAATTGCCCATCCGGCTGATGCACCCGGAAATACACCTTTTTGTTTATTAGGGCCAAAAACTGTATAATTAGCATCCTGCCTTATTGAAGCCGATAAAAAATAACGTTCGTTATAGTTATAGTTTACGCGTGCAAATTGTGATTGTATTAAACCCTGCGGATCATAAGTACCTGTAAGGTTTAATCCTGATTGTGATGTTTGAACAAATGAGTATCCGTTTACACCTACATAACTTTCACCGGCATAAATGTTATTTGTTTTTTGAACTATCTGCTCATAACCAGCCAAAGCGCTAATGTTATGTTTGCCAAAGTTTTGATTATATGATAACACATAATTGGTTAACAATTGGCTGCTTTGCGCATACGATTTTGTTAATGAATTAACATTTGATGATACAGGGCCAAAATTGTATGTGTTTTGGAATATATCTTCCGTTTCCAGGTAGTAACTATAACCTAATGTTGTTCTGAAATCCAAATGGAATGGAAGTTTCAGATCGGCGTAAGCATTACCCTGGAAATTATTTTTGGTGTCTTGTCCATTTGCTGAATTAACTGCACCTAAAGGGTTAGGGCCCGAATATTGCGCTCCATATCCAGCAGGTTCGGTGCCGTATGAACCATTTTCATTATAAACCGGAATAATAGGTTGTGTACGGAATGGCGCATTTGCTAAACTGGCCTGCGCGCCTACCAATGGCGAAGTTATGCGTTGAGATGCGTCAATTTGCTCGCCTATAGTAAGGTATTTACTCAATTTATAATCGGTGTTAACACGTGCACCCCCAATATTTGAGTAGTTTTTAATAAATATGCCTGTTTGTTGATTATAAAATCCGGATATCAAATAGTTGATATTGGCTGATGCGCCTGAAATTGACAGGTTATAATTTTGCTCAGAACCGTTACGATATAACTCATCAACCCAATTGGTATTTGCCAGTGTATCTAAACCTCCTTTGCCTTTAAAAACAGTTGGGTTTAAAATGTCTTCAACTTTTAAATAATCATCTCTATCAAGCAATTGAACCAGTTTGGGTTTGGTTATACCGTATCTTGCACTAAAAGTAATTAATGGTGGCGCACCTGCGTTAGAACCCTTTTTAGTTGTAATTAATATAACCCCGCCAGCTGCTGCTGAACCATAGATTGCTGCCGATGCTGCATCTTTAGCAATATCAATAGTTGCAATATCCTGCGGATTAACATTATTTAAATCGGCTTGCCTTATACCATCAACAATATACAAAGGGTTTGGCTGATAAAATGATGCAACACCACGTATAATAATTTGTGGTACACCATCAGGCTGTGCCGAAGCATCAATTACGTTAACGCCTGCCACCCTTCCCTGCAATGCTTCAATAGGGTTGGTAATAGGCTGGTCTTTAAATACCTCGCCTTTAACTGATGCTATGGAGCCGGTTAAATCGCGCCTTTTTTGCGTGCCGTAGCCCACTACAACCACTTCGTCCAGTGTTTCCTGGTTGGGTTTTAATGATACGTTAATTATTGGTACACCGTTAACCGCTATCTCTTGTTTTAAGTAGCCTACACTGGTAAATACCAGTACATCGGTGCTTTTAACTGTGATGGAATAATTTCCGTTTATATCGGAATTGGTTCCTCTGGTTGTTCCTTTTACGGAGATGGCCACACCCGGAAAAGAATCGCCTTTTTCGTCGGTAACGCTACCTTTAACGGTGATCTGCTGGGCAAAAGCCGATACAGACATCAATAAAAGCAAGGGACAAAAAAGTAATTTTAGTAGTAATTGTTTTTTATACATAATGATTTCATTTTAGGTTATAAATAAATTGGTATGTTGAAACTGGTTAGCCGGCGGTATTGCCATGGAATAAATAATTATCCCGAAAGGAGGCGTGCATTGGATAGCCTTTTACGTTGGGGATTCAGGCCGCATAATTTCTTATACACGTAAAAGCATTTCAATACCATTACCTGGTGTTGATACATTGTCATAATTCAATAAGGGTTAATAAAACGGTTATAATTGCTGGTAGTTCATCGTATTATACATTGCGTATAATCGGCATATCAAAGAGAAGAGATAAATAATAGAGCAGCAAGCTATAAAATTAAAATATAAAGCAAATACAATATTTTATATATATAAAATATTGATAATCAGCGTTATGTAAGGCGTGCTGAGTGCTTAAAATATAAACCATATATAAACGTTGAAAACGTTTATTAGTTATTATATTGCTTTTATAGCCATTATAGCGTTCTCAAATTCATCGTTATGGATGTTTGATTTGCTTTTTATACGGGCTTTATAATTATATATGGTATTAACGGAGTATTCCAGTATATGCGCTATCTTTTCCGTATCGCTAATTCCAAGCCTTACCAGGGCGAAGATTCGCAGGTCGGTATTTAATAATTGGTTGGGCAGTAGCTTAACCCGGTTCTCTTCGCAAAAAAGCTCATTGTAACCGTGAACAAAATTTGGGAAGATCTTTAAAAAGGCTTTATCAAAATTGATGAACAATTCTTCACGTTCCTTAGTAAGGTTAATGTTGTTAACCAATACCCTTATATCATCATATTTTTTGGTGGTGAGCTTATTATCAACCGAGCGTTTAAACTTTTCCAGCTTATTGATATACTCCGATATGAGGTTAAAATAATAACCTATATACTCTTCCTTTATTTTATTGGCCTCGTTCAGCTCTATAATGGTATGCTCCAGGTTATGGTTGGTGTGTAATATTATTTTATCGGCAACTTTTAGCTTTTGCAGTTGCTTGTAAATAATAATTGCAAACGCTATTACTATCAGAACCAGTATGGTTAATAAGGACGAATAAAAGAACAGCGCCCGTTTTTGTTCTTCTTCGTTATTTATCCTGTCGCTGGCTATGATGGGTAAAATTGCGCTCATCTGTAATTTTCTTTGCCTCGCGCCATAATATATGGCATCGTCCATAGCCTGTTTTATATAAACGTATGCGTTTTTAACATCCCCGTTTTTATACAGTAACTGGGCCAGGTTGGTCATGGCGGCAGCCTCTTTGGTTGATGAGCGAACATCGGCCATAGCGGCGGTTATGAGCAAATTAATGGCATTATCAGGTTCGCTTTTGCGAATATATATATCACTTAAAGTGGAGGCTGTTATGGCAAACTGGTGGTCGGTAAGTTTATAATGATCTACCAGCATAGTTAAATTGGCAATGGCCATATTGGTGTTGCCCGTTTTTAAATACTTTAGGCCGCTAAAATAAATGTATTCAAATGATTTGCTGCTGCAAAGGGTCATGCCCGAGTCGATGTATTTGCCGGCCCAGGTATTATAAATAGGCGTGTAGTAATTATCCTTATCAAAATCGGCCAGGTCATAATAAGTGCGGGCGTTTAAAAAATAATATTCCCTTTTTTTGTCGTTATCCAGCAGTTTTACGTTAACGGTTTTTAACGAGTCGAAGGCTTCCTTAAACATGCCCGATGAAAGCAATATAAAACCCAGCTCAATTTTACTGTAGGCTATTTTTGCCGGATCGTGGAGCAAGCGCCCTGTTTGTTGTAGTTTTTGCGCATAATTAAAGGCCTGATCATAATTAAATGATTTGTACTCGTCATAAAGCTTTAAATAAATATTGTACCTGAAGTTAAGGTTGGTACTGTTGGCATCAGCCAGGTATTTTTCAAGGCCCTCAATTCTACTGATTTTATCCTGGTCAAAAGCTTTCTTATTATCTAAAACATCATTGAGCCTGGTTAAAAGCGTATCGTAACTTTTGTTGGCAAACGCGGAATGAAACAATAACAACAGAGGAAATATGAGTAATACCCGTTTCATTTATAGCGTATTGTGTTAGAAGTTTTATTATAGGATAATAATTAATGGTTCTGCTACCTTGTTACAAAGTGGCCGTTGGTTTATCTTTTTAAAATTATAAAAAAATATTCAATCTAACAGGGAATGATTTGTATTACTTTTTTACCCTGCGTATGCCTTGCAAAGAATTATATTTGGCACGCTAAGCATAAAAACGGGGCATGTTAGATATTGTATTCAGGGATGAGCATTTGATCGCTATAAATAAGCCACATGGTTTGCTGGTTCACCGGTCGTCCATAGCGGCGGATGCGGAGGAGTTTGCCTTGCAGTTGCTAAGGGATCAGATCGGCCTGAAAGTGAACCCCGCGCACCGGCTCGACAGGAAAACAGGCGGCGTATTGCTATTTGCTTTGGATAAGCAAACAGAGATAGCCATGCAGCAGCAGTTTTCGGATAATAAGGTCCACAAAAAATACCTGGCCATAGTTCGGGGCCATACGCCGGATAGTGAAGCTATAGATTATCCGCTGCGAAAGGAAAACGGCACTTTGCAGGAAGCATTTACGCATTACACCACCCTTAAACGTGCCGAAATTGATGTGGCTTTTGGCGCGCATGCCACATCCAGGTATTCATTAATTGAGGCCGCGCCTACAACCGGCCGTATGCACCAGATCAGGAAACACTTGAGCCATGTTTTTCATCCCATTATTGGCGACCGCACACATGGCTGCAATAAACAAAACAAATTATTTACCGAAACCTGGCAAATGAACACCATGCTGCTGCATGCTTCGAGCCTTGCTTTTGATCACCCGGTTACCCACGCTCACATTATTATTGAAGCGCCTTTGCAGCAAGAATTTCAGCGTGTTATGGGATTAATGGGATGGTGATTTGGGCTTGAATCATAAAATTTCAGAAACAAACACCGTAAAATATTGTAATGTTAAAATGAATAATATAACAAAACCTGTAAGTTATACCATTACTATAGAGGATGTTGAACACAATATAACTATTACGCCTGTTGTACAAACCATACCCGACGGCAATTTACATGCTACGGGTGTATATAAGTTAACCGAAGGCCATATAGGTATGGGCGATATTGTTTTTGATGACGATATGAACCAATGGGAATATACCGGCATGGGCGATCTGACGCATAAAGAAGCCGGGCGTATAGCTGATTACATCCGCGATTATAAAGCTCCGTATTCAACCATTTAAATTAATAATCATTTTACTTTTTGTTTATTGCGGATAATGATCGAGGGATTATATTTGTGGTTAAAGCACCATATTTAATAAAGAGATAAATTAATGGATGAAATAGAAGATTATTCCGAATCTATTCACGAACAAAGTAATGAGCATGCCCACCATGCGGCTGCTGCGGGTAAAGATACCTGGGTAGTGTTTGTAGCGCTTTCAACGGCTGTAATAGCTGTTTTAGCGGCCATAACAGGTTTGCTTGCAGGCGACCATGCCGATGAAGCCATGCTGGCGCAAATGCGGTCCTCGGATCAATGGGCGTTTTACCAGGCTAAGGGAATTAAAGCCGATATGCTTAGCTCATCAAACAGCCTGCTTATCTCCTTAGGCAAAACACCCGATACCGCAGCCGTAAATAAAGTAAAAAAGGATAAGCAGGATCAGCAGAAAATTATGGCAGAGGCTAAAGGCTTTCAAAAAGAAAGTGACGCGCATGTTGCCAAACATAAGGTATTGGCCAGGTGCGTTACACTGTTCCAGATAGCTATTGCCATTGGGGCCATATCCATTATAACCAAACGTAAAAGTTTATGGCTGGTAAGCATGGGCTTTGCTGCTATTGGTATAGTTTTCCTGTTGCAGGGTTTGCTGTTTTAACCATACAAGGCATTTCATTTGAATAATAAACAGCATAATCGCATCATTTAAAAGATAGGGGAGTTCTATTCAGTATCTTTGCCCCAAATGATAAAGAAAGCACTGGAAAACCTGGGTATTACCGCGCTAAACGAAATGCAGCATGCCGCCCTAAATGCAGATAAAAAGCGCGATATGATATTGCTCGCGCCAACAGGTTCTGGTAAAACACTTGGTTTTTTATTGCCGCTGCTGGATGTTTTAGATGCCGGTACACCTTTAATACAGGCACTTATCCTCGTCCCCTCGCGCGAATTAGCTTTGCAGATAGAGCAGGTTTTTAAAAGCATGGGTACCGGGTTTAAGGTAAACTGCTGCTATGGCGGGCACTCCACCAAAATAGAAAGGAACAACCTATCGCAACCACCGGCTGTACTAATTGGTACCCCCGGCCGGATAGCGCACCATTTAAGCCGCGAAAGTTTTGAAACCACTAAAATAGAAACTTTAATACTTGATGAGTTTGATAAGGCGCTGGAATTTGGTTTCCAGGAGGATATGGCCTATATTATTAAACAGCTGCCGGCATTAAAAAAACGGGTACTTACATCGGCTACTAAAATGCAGGAAATACCTGCTTTTACGGGTGTACGTAATCCGCTTGAACTGGATTTTCTGCGTAATAAGGCCAGTGTGCCCGATCTGCAGGTGAAGGTTGTTATGGCTGATGCTGCCGATAAACTGGATGCCTTATTTTCATTGATATGTAAGATTGGTAACAAGGCCACGCTGGTGTTTTGCAACCATCGCGACGCGGTGGAGCGCATTAGCGAACTATTGTGGAACAAAGGTATCCTGCACGATATTTTTCATGGCGGGATGGAGCAGGAAGACCGCGAACGCGCGTTGTTGAAATTCAGGAACGGCAGCCACAGGATATTGATCACAACCGACCTGGCATCGCGCGGGCTGGATATACCCGAGATAGAATATGTGGTACATTACCAGTTGCCGCATAACGAAGAGGCTTTTTTACACCGCAACGGCCGCACGGCTCGCATGCACGCCAAAGGGACATCGTATTTAATATTATCGCCCGATGAAAAGCTGGCTTATCTGAAAAAAACGCCCGAGGTGGAAGAATTGCCTGAAAAGAACATTATTCCGCCGCCAACTCCGTGGTCCACACTATACATCGCCGCAGGTAAAAAGGATAAGATCAACAAAATTGATATTGTTGGCCTGTTATTAAAAAAAGGAGAATTGGATAAGGATGATGTGGGTTTGATAGAAGTGTTGGACCATAGCTCGTATGCTGCCGTAAAAAGCAAAAAAATAGGGCGTTTGGTAAATTTGATAAAAGCAGAGAAAATAAAAAATAAAAAGGTTAAAATTGAAGTATCAAGATAAGGTTAAAAACAGGAGAGCATGAGTAATAATGATATTATGAAAAAATTGCGGGTAGCCATGCAGTTTACCGATGATGACATTATAAAGGTTTTGGAACTGGCTAACTTCAGGATAACTAAAACCGAGTTGGGCGCTATATTCCGCAAGGACGATCATCCCAACTTTAAACCCTGCGGCGACCAGATACTGCGTAATTTTTTAAACGGCCTCATTATTTATAAACGCGGGCCCAAAGCTGAATAATATCAATCTCCTTTCGGAGCTTGCTGAATAACCCTCATCTGGCCGCTTTTTATTAATTTCTGTTGCTCTGGCGACCATGACTCCCGGTCGCCAAAATCCTGAACCCAATAGTTATGGTTTTCGGCAACGCCAATTTCTTTAAAGGTAGGGTTCATCAAGTTTTTGCAGTGCCCTTCGCTTTTAAACCAGCCAGCCATCACTTCATCAATGCTTCGCTGGCCAAATGCTATGTTTTCGCCTACCATAAAGCTTTTGTAGCCATTAAATTTATAGCCGGCAAGCACTATGCGGTCTTCCATGTTGCGGCCATCGCGGCTGGTGTGGCTAAAATAATTGTTATTGGCCATATCCCAGGCGTGGCCCTCGGCCGAGTGCTGCAAAATATCGTTCCAGGTTAGGGGCGGCGCGGGCGGCATATAAGTGGTGCCGCAGGTGCATCCTTCTGATCTTACCTTATTAATATGTGCTAAAAATGAGCGTTTAAATTCCGCGCTGCCACTTTGCTGTGCATAAGATCTCGCGCCGATGAATGATAGTGCCGCAAGCATGCAGCCAAATAGTAATTTCTTCATAACTAATTGTATGACAACTAAAACGCCCGAAAGTTTAATTGAATAGGTATTAGGAGGAGTTAAAATCGGCGCCCATTCCTTTTTCGCCTGAAAATTAATATAGCGATTGTAAGGATAACTATAATCGCCAGGCCAAGGCTTATAAGGAAACTATGCTCTTTGTAGCGTTGGGCTTGTAAGGCCTGGTTGTGTAAAGTTTTTTTTTACTTTGGATGGAATCCCATGAATTTATTGCAGCTACCATTATGGCTTCGTCCTGCCGGCGGATGCTGTCGTCAATAAAATTATGCCGTTTTAGGGCCAAAGCAGCTTTGGGATAATCCTGCAGGCGGGTATACAACGATGCGTAACCCAGTTCAACCCTGGATTCCGTTCGGGCGAAGTGGTTATCTGTGGAAAGCTTCAGGGCCTCATTTAAATCGCCGAGAGCAAGATCATAATCTTTAATATCCGTTTTTATGGAAGCAAGCTCTAATAAGGAAGAGATGATGTTGGGTACGTCGTTTTTATCGCGCGAAAGAGAATTTGATTGCAAAATGAACCACTTTGCCTGGCTATATTTCTTTTGATCGTGGTAAACCTTTGCCAGGGTATTAAAGCTTATACGCAGCCCTATGGTATCATTATATCGCGAATAGTAATGTAATGCCTGCAAGGTAAAATAAAGGGCATGATCCTGCCAGCCCACCTTTGTTAAACTATCGGTAATGGTATTATAACCTAAATAAACGGCGGCTAACCTGGTATATATGGGTGCCTTTAATGAATCGCTTGTTACCAGCAATTGTTTTTTAAGGCTATCAGCATTATCAACCGGGGCAGCCAATAATTTTGACGTACCCAGCAGAAAAATGGCGCAAATAGTAATAAGTATCTTCATAAACCGGACTATAATATAGCTATTATAGTCAAATAATATGCCGTTTATTATTTTATTAACTCAATTTTCAGAATTGATGTTCGTTAAATTAAATAATGTGTTTAGAACGAAAATAAGATGGTATGAAAATTAATGCGAACTTGCTTTTTTAAAGTTCGACACAGGCGCAGGTATACTAATTAGTACAAGTATTTTTAATAAGCGGCTACTATTACTGAATAATAGATTCGTACTTATTTATAAATTTTTTGAGAAAATTTACCCGTGTAAACATCAGGTTAAAAAGGTTGATGCCAATAGTTGCAGTAAGTATACCGGCCAATACATCGAGTATATAATGATGGCTGGCGTATACGGCAGTAAACCAAATGCCAAGCACTACGATAGCGAAGAAAACATTCACAAGCCCCAAGCGGTTTTTTAAGCCGTAATATATTACTATAACCGGGTAGGCTGAGTGCAATGATGGCATGGCCGCAAAAACGTTGGAGCCTTTGGCATATATCGATCTGAAAAGCTCGATATGGAAGTATGCATCAAACTTAGAAAGGCCGCCGGTATTGCCTACGGTTAAAGGATGAAAGTTGAACCCATAGTATTCTACATACCAGGGCGGCGCGGCAGGGTACAGGTAATATACTATAAAGCCTAATATGTTTACAAACAGAAAAGTTAATGCAAAATACAGGAACTGTTTTTTATTGGTGAAGAAAAGGTAGGCAGCGAATGACAGGGGCACAGGTATCCAGCACAAATAGAACAGGCCGGTTACTATATTTAAAAAAGTTGTGCTCTTGAGCCTGAAATATTCATTTGGGGTAACCAGTTTGCCATTTAAATTAATACCGAAAAGGTGTTTCTCGAAATTATACAGATCGGCTATATGAACAGTATTGTAATTATAATTAGGGAAGGCCTTCATATAATCAAAAATGATCCAGTAAAAAATAAAAATGGAGAAACCAATTATGAATTTACGGGTGGTAGCCGACACGTAAAATAAGGTATTGCATAAAATGAGCAGTATCAGTTGGTCGGCTTTATAACCTAACAAAAACCATGAAAGCAACATGTATGCAACCGAAAGGGCAGATACAATAATTACAGACCTGGTATTTATTGATACGCTATTATTAATAGCACTCTTCATGCTATTTTTTAATAAAATCTGAACGGAAAATCTTGTCCCAAAAAGGAGAGCTTACGCCATAACCTTTACTGGGGTCTTGATAATGATGCAGCATGTGGTGCTGTTTTATTTTTTTCCAGATATTCCCTTTAAAATTAAAGTGATGTATGGCGTAATGCGATATATCATAAAAAAGATAGCCTAATATAAAGCCGGGGAAGAATCCGAAAACATAATGGGTGGGTAATATGGCATTAAACAAAAAATAAAAAGCCGTTGCCAGCGGAATGCTTACTGATGGGGGCAATACCAGCCTTTTGGCATCGCTCGGATAATCATGGTGTACACCGTGGAATATAAAGTGCAGGCGCATGGCCCAGGGCTTATCGGCAGGTACATAATGAAACACAAAGCGGTGCATTATATATTCTACCAGTGTCCAAACAAAAAGGCCCAGTATAAATAGTTCAATAAAATTAATTACTCCTAACGATAGCTCGAAAACTTTATAAATGCAGAAACCAATAACCGGGATGAAAATAAATAAAGGCACAGTAAAGTGAACCTTAGATAACCCCTCTAAAAGATCACTTTTAAACATCCTTACGGATTCCTGTGAATTGGAAACATAATTTTTTTTCATAATACATCAGGGTTTAAAACTTTAATAATTTCTCTGCCTGTTAACTTTATATAGCTGTTTATTCCGGAAACAAAAAAGAATAAGTTTCAAGTTTAATAAACATATTTCTAAGTATAAACGCTTTTATACAATTATTGCGAAGATATGATATTTTATGCCGCTTATATTAATTTGGCGCGGATGAATTTTTTATATCAGCGGCAATGTATCTTACAGGTTATTTATTAACTTATAAAACACTTATTTATTTTCCTTTTTGGAAAGCGATTTTTTTGCATCCATCAGCCTGTTAAAGGCTGTAATATTGGTTAGTACCGCAAGTACAGTAATAGGAATGGTAAATATCGACATGGTTTCAAAAATATGAAACTTTATACCTGGAACATACAGCTTATAGTTACCGCCAATATAGGTTGATGCTACCCCGCATAAAATGGCACATAAACCAATAGTTACTACCCGCTCGGGGCGCTGCATTAAACCACCTTTACATTCAACACCAAGGCCTTCGGCACGTGCGCGCACATAACTCACCATCATGGAGCCCATAAGAGCTACAAAGGCAAATATGGAGCTTAAAAAGTAGTGATGGCCCACCAGGTAATAACAAATACCGAGGTACATGATCAGTTCGCTATAACGGTCGAGCACGGAATCATACAGGGCGCCAAAGGTTGATTTCATGTTGCCCAGCCTGGCCACCTGCCCATCAAGCATATCAAACAGCCCGGCAAACAATATAAGGCCGCCTGCCCAGCCAATGTAGGTAAGATCGCCACGGTTGCCTTCTTCGGCACCTATAATAAATATAACGGCTACGCCAACATTTAATACAAAACCAATTGAGGTTACAGCATTAGGCGTGAGCCCTAACTTTATCAGCACCTTAACTACTGGGTCAATAACTTTGTAAATACCTAACTGCAGGCTTTCACGAATGGTTGTTTGCTGCTCCATTTATGTTTATACGGTAACCAAATATAGTTAAAAATCAAATTGAACCAATGTACGGATTCCCCACTTAGCCACGTCGGGATGATCTAAATAAGTAAACCTCCTCACCAAATCAATCCGCACGAATTTAAAAATATTTTCGATACCAACACTGGCCTCAATATAAGGTGTGTTACCCAAAGCGTAAGTAAGGGGCTGCCCGTTACCATCAACAGGGTACTGGTATAAATTGGAGTGTAATGCCGGGTTGTTCTGATCGCTTACACCACCCCATATTCCTTTAAATGAGGCTACCTCGCGCCATTTTAATTTTTTTAACAGGGGTATCTTATTAAAGAAGTATCCCTGGAAATGCTGATCGATATTTATGCTTTCATAATGATCGCCCACAAACTCTAAAAAGTTCATTAAGTTATAGGAGTACAGGTCATAAGCATAGGTTTGATTGGCGCGAAAAATGGTTAACAGCGGGTAAGGAACCTGGCCAAATATGTGCCCGGCCTCAACCGTAACATCATTAAATCCAAACTGCGATAAATAGAAACGCTTATCAATACGTGCATGCAGCCTTCCGTAACTGTAGGTGCTGTTAAATACATTTTTTAATCCCTGGGTATAATCCAGTGTGAAAACCGGGTATTTATTAGGGATAGGCGTACGGTAAATTTTGCCCTGGTAAAACTCCTCATTAGGGGCATAACGCAAGGTTAAGTTAGCTTCGGTAGTTGTAAGATCGAGTATGTTATTGGCCGTGCCGTTAGGCGTATTAGTAAAATACAGCGATCCTGCCGGCGATTGGGTACGGTTGGTTAAAGTTAAATTATAGGAAAATTTATCGTCGAACTCATGTGTGTAGTTCAGCTTATAAAAATCGTTGTATAAATATTTATCATTGTTACCGCGTTTAAATGATAGCAGGAAGTTATCCTCCTCCACAAACTGCAGGTCCTCTCCCGGTATGGTTACATCTTTTTGATAGCTGGCCCTGATATAATCCTGCGGGAACTTGTAGATGGACTTATCGTTAAGCGAATAAGTAGCGCTTAAAAAGTATTTCCATTTCTGATCTTTAAAACCATAAGCGGCATAAGTTTCAAAATAGTATCTTTTACTTAATTCGGGAGTTGTACGGCCGCCGAGCCTAAGCCTGAATCCTTCAACGGGGTTAAAGCTGTAAAATGTATTGGCGGGGCCAATTTCAAACGTCCCAAAGCCTTTGTACCCGGCAAACAGCAAGGTAGCCAAATCCATAGTACGTTTGTACGATGGCATATTTTTTAAACTATCAATATTTTTGTAAACCTTGGCTTCGGCATAATTTAGCGTATCGGGCCTGTTTTGCACCCAAAACTGATCGTTGCGATTTTTAACTTCATCTGATGTTATCAGCGATTCGCCCGTGTAGGTAGTATCCGGATGTGGTTTATTTACTGCATAATTGCCATAAGTTATGGCGCGCACGCCATATAACCCTCCTTTACTGCTTTTGGTGATACCAAAATCGGCGATGATGTTTGTTTTGCTTAGGTGATAGCGTTCATCTGGGTTTTGCTCAAAATCCAGGTCCACATGCATCGATTTTACAAAATTAAGGTTAATGTTTTTGTCAATATAAAGCTTGGCATGCTGCACCGCGTAGTGGCCATCGAGGGTTACATATATTTTCCCTTCAAAAAGCATATCGGTTGTATTACGTGGGGTAAAACTAAGCTCAACAACCTTGGTATTATTTATAATGAGTGTATCGGTAATAAAAAATTTATAATAAGTGGGGGCACTCTCGGCAATAGGGCTTAAAAAGTTATTGGTCATTAAAAATATGCTGTTCGAATAAATATCGATATCGGCATACATGTGTTTAAAGTACTGCTGTATACCCTGCGCATCAACAGTGGGGCCAAAATCAACCTTTTTTTCACCCAGTTCTATAGTTTTTGTTTTTTCGGGGCTTTTGCGGTAATAAACCTGCGATAACTTCTCATCCAGGTAAATAGGCAGTAATGATTTACCCGGAACGGTAGTAGTATCGCGGTTATCAATAACAAACTTGTATTTGCGGAAGAATTTTTTTTCGGCCAGCTTATCAGAAACATTCGCGAACGAAAATATCATTTTCTCGTACTCCTTGTATTCTACATAGTCATAATTTTCGGGCCGGTTTTGTTTTTTATGGGCGATAACCTGGCGTATCAATTCAACAGCTGGATTGTCTTTATTACGGTATTTGATCTTTTTGCTGGCCCTGATGTCCACCTCGTTCATTTGTTGGGCCTGCGGGAATAATTTCACATTAACTACCTGCTGTTTACCAGGCACAATAGCCAGTATAGCATTTTTATAGCCCAGTAATGATATTTTTATGTGAGTATAGGTGCCTGTTGTAGTGATGGTATACTTACCGTTCAAATCGCTGTTCACACCTATTGATGTGCCCGCGAAGGTAACTGTTACGTAGGGGAGGGTTTGCCTGGTGCCGGCATCTGTTACTGTTCCGCTAACTGTGGTTGTTTGCGCGAACAAAAAAGATGTACAACATAAAAAGAACGTTAAAAAAGATAACCTCCTGAAAGTAAATTTAAAATCCATGTACTTTATGCAATTGTGCAACGCAACTTTTGTTTGATGCAACTGTAATTTTTTAATAGATAGCTGAGCTTAAATGAACCATTAACGATAAGCGCGCCTGTTTTGGCACTATAATCAGAGTTAACATGAGGTACGTTGTTACACTACTCACAGTTTTCTTTATTACTTATAACCCGGTTCGATGCAAAAACTATAAAATTAATTAATCGTTTGATTAATTTTACAAAAGTAGAAAAATTACTTACAGTTTATTGTGGTCGAAAGGTCAAAATATGTTAAAAAATGCTAAAGTTTAACAACCAACTTAGGGCGAAATGATAATTTAAAGCCCTGTTAATCATGCTTTTTAAGCAAATACAAATTTCTTTTGCAACATATAGTTATAACCAATGCCTACAACAATTGATACAATTACTTTTGAATAAAAATAGCTTAAACCCACGTAATGGGTAACAATAAACACGCCTAAAGTTGAAAGCAACAGGTTGCCTGTCCAGATAATGAGGTATTTTACTGCTTGTACGGGGATTCTTTTATCGCGGCTGTTGAAAACCCACGACCTGCCTAAAGCAAAATTTAAGCTGCCACCGGCCAACGTTCCGATGAAACTTGCTAATACATACCAAACGGCGAAAAACTCTTTACAAACTACTGTGATCAAAAGGTCGAAAAACGTAGCAATAATGGACGAGGCCTGTGCTTTAATAAAACGTGACATTAAAATAATTTAAATGCTACAACGGCTTGCAGCAGTATGTTAGTATAAACCCCGGCAAGCACATCATCCATCATAACACCCCATCCGCCGGGCAAAAACTCCATTTTTTTGATGTAAAGGGGCTTTACGATATCAAAAAACCTAAAAAGGATAAGTGCGCATAACAAATATTTTACACTTACCGGTATAAAAAGCATGCTTATGGCCATGCCGGCAACTTCATCAATCACCACCCTTTGGTGGTCTTTCCCCCAAATGGCTTCCACCACGTTGCCCGACCATACGCCCAAAAACAGAATAACTATTGTTATTATTATTGATGGAATTAACTGGTAGTTACCATGCCATGCCAGGTACCAGCAAATGCAGCAGGCAACAGCGGCAACTGTTCCGGCTCCTTTGCCAATATACCCAATGCCCAGGCTGGTAGCTACCAGTTTATGAAACCGCAGCATTAATATTATAAAGTATCAACCAATTCCTGGTAATAATCTAAACCAAGGTGGGTTATCAAATCTTCGCCCATTAAATGGCGCAGGGTGTTTTGAAGTTTCATCAATTGTTTAAATATATCATTTTCCGCAGGCAGGCCGGGAGCAGTTTGAGGTGATTTAAGATAAAAGGATAACCACTCCTGTATACCACTCATATTGGCGCGCTTTGCGAGGTCGATAAATAAGGCCAGATCTAAAGCAATTGGCGCTGCCAGGATAGAATCGCGGCAAAGGAAATTGATCTTGATCTGCATTTTATAGCCTAACCAGCCAAAAATGTCAATATTATCCCAGCTTTCTTTATTATCGCCATGCGGCGGATAGTAGTTGATGCGAATTTTGTGATACAGGTTGCCGTATAACTCAGGGTTTCTTTCCGGCTGTAAAATATCTTCCAGCACGCCAAGTTTCGAAACTTCCTTAGTTTTAAAATTATCCGGATCGTCCAGCACCAAACCATCGCGGTTACCTAATATATTGGTAGAGAACCAGCCCGAAACACCCAGCGAACGCGCGGCTAAACCGGGGGCCAAAATGGTTTTCATTAAAGTTTGGCCTGTTTTAAAATCCTTACCGGCAATAGGCGTTTCGGTTAATTTAGCCAACTCGATCAAAGCAGGAATATCAACAGTTAAGTTAGGCGCGCCATTAGCGAATGGGATGCCCATTTTTAAGGCAGCGTAAGCGTAGATCATGCTTGGCGCTATCAGTTTATCATCAGCTAATAAAGCCTGCTCAAAATTGGCAAGTGTTTCGTGTATCTCAGATGCTTCGTAGTAAATCTCTGTCGATCCGCACCATACCAGTACAATACGATCGCAGCCGTTTTTATCCTTAAAGTTTTGGATATCGGCCATTACCTGCTGTGCAAGTTCATACCGGGTACCCGTTTTTACGTGGGTAGCAGTAAGGTTTTTAGCGTAGTTATAATCAAAGGCCGCTTTCATAGGCACAACTGATTCCAGTTCGGCCTTTACGGAGTAGAGCAAGCCGGCATCAAGCACTTTTGCGTTTACTGCCGATTCATAAACATTATCTGAATATACATCCCAGCCACCAAAAACAATATCATTCAAGTCAGCAATCGGGACAAACTCTTTTATTTTGGGGTTACGATTCTCGGTTCTTTTTCCTAAACGGATATTGCCCATTTGCGTGAGCGACCCTATTGGTTGTGAAATGCCCTTTTTTACAGCCTCAACACCGGCAATCAGTGTAGTAGCTACCGCGCCTAATCCCGGGATCAAGATACCCAGTTTTCCTTCAGCAGGTTGAATGTTTGTTTTCATTTACGTTGTGTGTTATTATAATATACCATGGCTACAGCCATTTATTTGTTTTGTACCAATTAAGCGTTTCAATTAAACCGGCCTCCAGGTTATAAAGGGGATAGTAACCCAGGTCGTGTTTTGCACTTTCAATTTCGCACGACCAATTAATGCCAGTTAACTCTTTTAGTTTTTCTGTATTAAGCACAGCTGCTTTATTGCTCAAAGAACTGATTTTTTCGGCTATATATGCGATTGTTTTTACAAAATTTACAGGCAGATGAAATTTTATAGTTTTTAAATTCAGCACACTTTTGGCAATATTAGCTAATTCATAGCGGTCGTAAAAATTACCATCGCTTAAATTATAAGTTTTTTGATTGCAGGTATACAGGGCTTTAATAGTTACTTTGGCCAGATCCGTAACATATATAAAGCTCATTTTTTGTTCCATATTACCAATATAAGGCTCAATACCTTTGTATAATTGCTTAAAAAAGATGAAAATATCCTTATCGCGCGGGCCATATATGGCTGTTGGCCTTAAAATGGTATAATTTAACGATGTAATGCTTTTTAACTTATCCTCGGCAATTAATTTACTTTTACCGTATGGCGTTACAGGATTGGGGAAGGTATCTTCGGTTATACTGCCCTTTAAGGTATTAAGCGGGCCAACAGCTGCCAGGCTGCTGATAAAAACAAAGCCTTTTAAATTTACATCTGCCGATACGGCCGCCGCTGCCAGGTTATAAGTATAATCGGCGTTGATATGGTTATATTCTTTTCGCGAGCGTGCTTTGGTTACGCCGGCAGCGTGAATAATGTAATCGTATTGTTTTTCCTTCAGCTCTTTTTTAAGTTCTATCAGGTTGTTGAACTGGGGGTAGGTATATTTTATATCGAAGTGTTTAAGGTGTTCCACATCACTGCTTTTCCTGACGGCGACAAACACCTCCAGGTTATTATGTAACGCTTCTTCAATTAAATGATAACCTAAAAACCCGCTGGCACCGGTTATTAAAACCCGTTTCTTCATATCTCTTTTTCATATAACCTGTATTTTTTATACGGGTCGCCTTTTATGGCTGCTATGGCGTTGTTAATAAGGGTGTTGTTTTCCAATGTCCACCCGGCCTCGGCACATTTAAAGCCTTTTCTTTTGTACTCCTTAATAATAGTGCCGTACAAACAAGCCTCAATACCCATTTTACGGTAGCCATCAATAACCCCTAACGCATAAATACGTATGCGCGATATCTTTTTCTTGTTAAACAGCAATTTAAATATACCTGTTGGCAATAACCTGCCTCTTTTTATGGTTTTGAAAATCTGGTTATAATCAGGCAGGGCCAGGCCAAAGCCTACAATTTTACCTTCCTGCTCGGCAATTAAGCAAAAATCAGGGTCTAATATTAATTTAAGGTCTTTTGCCAGGTAATCAAATTCCTCATCGTTCAATGGCACAAAGCCGGTATTCTGATCCCAGGCAGCATTATAAACCTGGCGCAGTTTAACGGTTTCGTTCTTAAAATCTTTCAGGTCTACTTTGCGGATGATGATGTTGTTCCTTTTTAAGCGCTCCTGCAAAGTATTGAGCAGGCGCACCGATTTGTCATCATAATTTTGCCCTTCCCAGTTCCAGGCTATCAGGTCCACCTGTTTGGTGAAACCCTGTTTATCCAGCAGGGCCATATAATAAGGCTTATTGTACGTTTGCATTAGCACGGGCGGGCTGTCAAAACCTTCAACCAGTAAGCCGCATGGCTCATTGGTTGAAAAATTAACCGGGCCTATAATGTTTTGTGTAACGCCCTTTTCTTTAAGCCAGGTTGTTACCGCGTTAAATAGTTGGGTAGCTACCGCGTCGTCGTTAATGGAATCAAAAAAACCAAAAAATCCGTCGTTCCGGCTGTTGAACTGGTTATGGGCATTATTTAATATAGCGGCAATGCGGCCAACTATTTTATTGCCATCATAAGCCAGGAAGGCTTGCAGGGAGTTGTGTTTGTGAAAGGGATGCTTGGTTAGCAGGTCCCGTTGTGCTATAAATAGTTCAGGAACGTAATTCGGATCATCTTTGTAAAGATCGTGGGGGAGATCTATAAAATCTGTCAGCTCTTTTTTTGAGCTGACAGGAATTATCTTTATCATATTTTTTCTTTAACCGTAGTAACGCCTACTTCTTTAAATGCTTTGGCTATCTTATCAATCGCTTCATCAATCTGATCGAAGGTATGGGTGGCCATTAATGAGAAACGCAGTAAAGATGAATCGGACGGTACGGCAGGCGAAACAACCGGGTTAACAAATATGCCTGCCGATTGCAGGTATTTGGTAACCAGGAAGGTTTTTTCGTTATCACGAACGTATATAGGCAATATAGGGCTTTCAGTAGGGCCAAGGTCAAAGCCTTCGTCCAAAAGCAGTTTCATCGCGTAGTTTGTATTGTCCCAAAGTTTTTGGATGCGCTCAGGTTCTGATTCGATAATATCCAAAGCAGCAATTACGCTGGCCACGGAGCCAGGCGTCATACTGGCGCTGAACATGAGCGAGCGTGCACGGTGTTTAAGATAATCAATAGTGGCGGCATCGCTGGCAATAAACCCGCCTAAGGAAGCTAATGATTTACTGAAGGTACCCATTATCAGGTCAACATCTTCGGTAAGGTTAAAGTGCGAGGCTGTGCCTGCTCCTTTATGGCCTATAACTCCAAGGCTATGGGCATCATCAACCATAATGTTAGCGCCGTATTTATCGGCAAGCTGAACAATTTCGGGCAATTTAACAATATCGCCTTCCATGCTGAATATACCATCAACCACAATAAGCTTAACAGCTTCTTCGGGCAGGATGCTCAGCTTGCGCTGAAGGTCCTGCATATCGTTATGCGCGTATTTTATAACTTTTGAAAATGAAAGGCGGCTGCCATCAATTAATGAGGCATGATCGTATTCATCCAGTATTAAATAATCATTACGCCCGGTGATGCATGATAATACGCCCAGGTTAACCTGGAAACCGGTACTGAAAAGTACGGCTGCCGGTTTGCCTACATAAGCGGCTAATCTATTTTCCAACTCGATATGTATATCAAGCGTACCATTCAAAAATCTTGAACCGGCGCAGCCTGTACCATATTTGTCAATCGCTTTTTTTGAAGCTTCTTTGATCTTGGGATGATTTGTTAAGCCTAAATATGAATTTGAGCCAAACATCAGCACCCTTTTATGATCGATCATAACTTCAGTGTCCTGTCCCGACTCAATAGGCCTGAAATAAGGATATAGCCCTTTTTCCCTGATGATATTTGCATCCTGGAACTGAGCGATTTTTTCCTGTAGTTTTTTAACCATGTATTAACCCTGCTTAAATTTTTTGTAAAAATACCATGAATAAGTTTATAACCTATATGTAGAGTGTAATTTTTTTTAACACACCTGTTTTAGGCACCGTAATCATACCCGGCAAATTAATTAATTTTTTTGTTTAATTAGTAGCACATTTTTTCATTTTGTTGTAAAAACATTACAATTAGCTGTAATTGACATATATTTATAACATCTACGTAAAATTACTGTTGCTAATTTTTTTTTAGTTATAAATATAACATCTTAGCAATTCCTTGTTCATAAATAAACAAATTATTTGGAAATATTCTCTGTAATTTGCGTTATCAGGTTTCTACGACAGTTCTAATATATGAAAAAAATATCTCTATTTTTAATAATTAATTTAACATTCTGTTTACCGTATGTTGTTTTTGCTCAAACAAATACCGATACCGTAGTTACTTTAAAACAATGTGTCGCCTTTGCTTTACGTAACCAGCCGGCGGTAAGGCAGGCAGAAATCGATCAGCAAATTAACGAAAAAGATATCAAAATCGGGTTATCGGCCTGGTTGCCCCAACTTTCTTCGGCTGATGAGTATGAGCATTATTTTAAAGGAAGCGTTCCGTTAACGGTTAACCCGGCCACCCTGCCCGATGGGGGCGCTAACCTAACCCAATACTCGGCCCTGGGTTTGCAGGCCAGCCAGGTTATTTATAATAACGATGTTTTACTGGCCGCCAAAACGGCCAAATACTCGCGCCAATATTATAAACAGAACACTGTAAGCAGCCAGATAAATGTAGTGGCCGATGTGAGCAAAGCATTTTTTGATGTGCTGTTATCAGAAAAGCAGCTGGATATATTAAATGAAGATATAGTACGGCTGCAACGCAGTTTAAAGGATGCCTATAACAAGTACCAGGCCGGTACGGTTGATAAAACCGATTATAAACAGGCTACCATATCATTAAATAACTCTATAGCCACCCGCAAGCAAACCGCCGAGGCCATAAAAAGCAAACTGGCTTACCTGAAACAAATAATGGGTATTAACGCGGGTACCACTTTGTTGCTATCGTACGATAGCACGCGTTACGAGAGCGAGGCCTATATTGATACCAATCAAAAGCTTGATTTTAATAACCGTATTGAATACCAGTTACTGCAAACGCAAAAAAGCCTGCAAAATATAAATGTGAATTATTACCGCTGGGGCTTTTTGCCTTCCATATCGGCAGTTGGCGCTTATAACTATTTTTATTTGAGCGATAGGTTCTCCAATTTATACAGCAACGCGAATGCAAGCGGTTATTATGGTCTTACTTTATCGCTGCCTATTTTCCAGGGAACAAAGCGCCTGCAAAATTTAAGCAAGGCCAAACTGCAGGATGAACGTGCCGACCAGGACCTGTTAAATTCGGAAAATACTATTAATGCCGAATATGTGGAAGCGCTTGGCGATTATAAAAGCAATTATACCAGTTGGGTGCTGCTAAAGCAAAATGTTGACCTCGCGAAGGATGTATATAAGGTAGTTAGCCTGCAATACCGCGAGGGGATAAAAACTTACCTGGATGTAATTGTTGCCCAATCGGATCTGAGGACGGCTGAATTAAATTATTATAACTCGTTATTCGAGCTGTTATCCAGCAAAATAGACCTGGAAAAATCATTGGGGACACTTACCGTACAATAAATTTGAACCATTATTATATGAAGAATAAATATATATATTTCTCTGGCCTTGTTGCCCTGTTTGGCCTGTCGGCTTGTAGTAACCAAGGTAAAAAAAATACGGTATTACCGCCAACACCTGTAAGCGTTACCGAGGCCAAAATTGCCGACGCTGTTTATTATGATGATTACCAGGCTACAGTTACCGCCCTGAACATTGTGGAGCTACGGAGCCAGGTTGCCGGGTTTATTACCGGGATATTTTTTAAAGAAGGTGATGTAGTGCCGCAAGGCAAGGAACTGTATGAAATTGACCGCCGCAAGTATATAGCCGCCTATAACCAGGCCGAGGCTAATTTACTAAGCGCCCAGGCCAACCTTGTAAAGGCGCAAAAGGATGTTGACCGTTATAACATGCTGCTGCAAAACGATGCTGTAGCACGCCAAACGGTTGACCAGGCCGTAGCTGCCTACGCAACCAGTAAAGCTGATGTAGCCGTAGCCCAGGCAGGCGTGCTTTCAGCAAAAACCGATCTTTCATACGCCACCATCACCGCGCCGTTTACCGGGAGGATAGGGATATCGCAGGTGAGGCTGGGTTCAGAAGTTTCGCCGGGTACAACGCTGTTAAACACCATTTCGAGCGAACACCCGATAGGGGTGGATGTGGTGATCGATCAGTCGGATATTAACCGGTTTTACGCGTTTCAAAAAAGCAGTACCGATTCAACGTTCAAACTGCAATTGTCAAATGATTCGGCTTACAATGAGCCGGGCAAAGTTTTGGCTATTGATAGGGGGGTGAACGATCAAACCGGTACCATTACCGTAAGAATACAGTTCCCAAACAAAGCCGGTTTGCTTAAAGATGGCATGAGCTGTGTTTTAAAGGTGCTTAATTCCGAATCGGGAGAGCGGGTGCAAATTCCTTATAAGGCTATCGCGGAGCAAATGGGCGAGTTTTTTGTTTTTGTATCGCAGGATACTATTGCCAAACAACATAAAGTAAAACTTGGGCCGCGTATAGGCAACGATGTAGTTATCATGTCGGGAATTACGGCGGGAGATAAAGTGATAACCGATGGTTTTCAGCGCTTGCGCGATGGCGGCAAAATAACACTTGGCAAGCCAAAACCGGCTGCCGGAGCTAAGCAGTAAAAGCCCGATTTTTTAAAACAGAACTATTTTTTTTCTAAAAACAAACGGATGATAGCAGATACTTTTATACGAAGGCCGGTTACGGCGATAGTTATATCAATTGTAATTGTGGTTGTTGGTATTTTATCGATAAGTAACTTATCAATAGGCCAGTACCCTGAAATTACGCCTCCAACAGTAACCCTTGCCGCTACCTATAATGGCGCTGATGCCTTAACGGTTGAACAAACGGTTGCTACACCTATTGAAGTACAGGTAAATGGTACCCCCGGCATGACCTACCTGCAAAGCAACAGTACCAGCCAGGGCCAATATAGTATGACTGCCAATTTTGAGGTGGGTACCGATATTAACAACGCTGCTGTAGAAATTCAGAATCGCGTAAGTATAGCTACGCCCTTATTGCCCGAGGAGGTGCAGCGTTTGGGTTTAACCATACGTAAGAAGAACCCCAGTATATTAATGCTGGTAGCGCTGTTTGCGCCTAATGGTACACATAGCATTCCGTTTTTGGATAATTATACCAACGTTTTTATAAAAGACGCGCTAACCCGTACCAAAGGTGTGGGCGATGTGATTACCCGTGCCGATGATTTTAGTATGCGTATATGGCTTAAACCCGATAAATTGGCAGCATTAGGTATTACAGCGGCTGATGTTATAGCGGCCCTTAATGAACAGAATGCCCAGGTTGCGGCGGGTGTAGTTGGCGGTACGCCCCAGGAGCACCAGCAGCCTTTTGAATATACCGTATTGGTACAAGGCCGATTGTCCGAACCTTCGGAATTTGAAGACATTATTGTTAAAACCCAACCAAACAATGGCGCCGTTGTTCATTTAAAAGATGTGGCCCGGGTTGAATTGGGTAAATTTAATTATGCCAATAATTCATTTGTTGATGGTAAGCGGGCATCATACCTGCTGA
>Ga0302303_10000588_pt1 | contig 28238 bp, 27 predicted proteins | sample III_Palsa_E2_1_FD_194542 | JGI IMG/M metagenome (GOLD analysis project Ga0302303, IMG submission 194542) | Peat permafrost microbial communities from Stordalen Mire near Abisko, Sweden - III_Palsa_E2_1 | ecosystem: Environmental > Terrestrial > Soil > Palsa > Peat permafrost | place: Sweden...
GTGTATAACTGACCAGAAGGTGTAATAGCGTAAACATATTTCTTCCGATTCCAGGTCATCAATATTCATTAGTTTACCTATTGTTTCTGCTATAATGTCCCATTGCTTTTCAGCTTCGGGCATCTTGTTCATCAATGTGCAGTTGCAGTTAGTTGATAAACCATACATTAACTGGTAGAGTTCCTTTTTTAAGAATGCAAAATTCCAATATGCCAGCCACATAGCTTCTAATTGCTTATCGGGCGTGCTATGCTGGCTTTTTGCTTCTTCCAGTTTTTCATTAAGTATTTTATAACCTGTGCGGGTTAATTCATACATTAAGGCATCTTTGTTTTCAAAGTACTCATAAATAATAGGGGCAGTATAGTCAATCGCATCAGCTATTTTACGCATGCTCAACGCTTCCCAGCCCTCTTCTTTTGCAATATGCAGCGCCGCTTTTAATATGCTTATACGTGTATCTTCTTTTAAGCGCGCTATTCTATCTTTACTTGCCATCTTGTTTAACGATGATTAAATAATCTAACACCGTTAAACAAATGTACAATGATAAATGATACATGCGTTTCATTTAATTGTCATTTAATAAAATGCAGCTATAATTGTGAATTTAACGAGGCTAATAAAATGCAAAACCCGCTTAATTATATTAAGCGGGTTTTGCAAAAGCGCCTTACCGGCGTTATATTTCATTTAAACAATTGTAATTATTTTATTAATCCCTGTAGTTTAACTGCATACCCTAACGGCACGTTAGCAACCAACTTAACGTTTGTACCATCAATACCAGCCGAATAAATAGCTTGTGTATCGTTTGCGTCCCCGGTTACAAAATATATGGTGCTGCTTGTAGCTTCTGCCCTCGAGTCGGCCAGTGTTAAGCCTGTAGGCAAAGTAAGCGATATTTGGTGTTTGTTGCTCCCGTCAAGGTTAACCAGCCAAAGCTCATCTTCATTTGTAGTTGCATTATATAGATTATACAGCAACGTATTTGTATTTATAATTGCCTGTAAAGTTCCGGATGTATTATCAGACGTTACCAGTGTTAAACCCGAACCATCAGTATTGCATTTGTAAATTGCCGATGTGCTTCCAGAATTTGTGGTCCCAAACGTTGAAAAAATCATTGTTTTTCCATCGGCGCTAACCTTGGCAAATTTTCCATCACCAAAATAAACCCCTGTTGGCAGGGCTATGTTTACCTGCTGGTTACTACTGCCATCGGTGTTTGTTTGCCATAGCTCGCCGTTATGATCGTTATTTGCGTTTTCCCAATATAAAATAGCTGTGGGACTTATAAAAGTCTGCAAATATATATAACCATCGATATTGGGGATTGCCTGTACATTGCTTCCATCAATATTACATTTATAAAAATAAGTGTTGGATTCGTCGGCGTTATCTAATGAAAGCGTCATCGTTTTATTATCGGTCGAAACTTCGGCGGCAATATCGCTGTCAAAATCAAAATGTAAGTTTGTGGGAACACTAATGGCTACTTTCTTATTACCTGTGCCATCGGTTGCCACACTCCAGATGGTCGTACTTGTAGTTTCCAGGGTATCATCCATGGAATAAAGTATTTGTGTTTTCGCAGCAGTTGTATCAGTAGTTTTATGAGGCGTTACTGAAGATTTGTTACAGCCAAATCCCATTGCAATAACACACAGGGCGATTACTGTTATTAAAGTTTTGGATAGCTTTTTCATATAATATGTAATAAGGTTTAGGCTTTAGTGTATCTATGTTGATAAGGCATATCGCCAATTTTTTCGGTAAAAATTAAAGATTTCTCAAAAATATAGAAGTTACATACCTGTTACAATCCCTATTTATAGTGATTGTATTATTAATACCAAAGTATTATGCTTCGCGGTTTTTGTTTTAATGAATCCCGCGGCTGTATTAACTTATGATATTGGTAATATGAAAATAGGTGGTTATTTTTTGTTCAGGCTATCCAATGCCATATACCTTTTTTGGTGCAGTTCGGGCTCGGCATGCGCGATGCTGTCAATATTCATATAAACCGGCGCATCATTTTTTAATAAGGGCCATTGCGGTAAATCTGCGCTGTTAGGGTTGCCGGTTTTTATAAAATTAGCGAAATAGGTTTCTATTATTGCGGATGTTTTATAATCTTCGGCCGTCCAGGCGTATACCGGGTTGGAGTACAGGTTGCCTAAAGCATATTCAATTTCGGAAGCATGCCGGGCGCCTAATGGATTGTGTAAACCAGGATCGGGCAATATTCTCGAAAATTTATACCGGTAAACCGGCTGACCCGATACGGCATTGTGCATATACAGCCATTTCCAGGTGGCATATACTATAAAACGGTCTGATGCTAAATCCGTAGCCGATTGCGCAGCTTCCGCATCGGTTGTGGCGGGGTATAATTGCAATATTGCAGCGGCTTTATCTTTATATTGCTTTTGTACTTCGGCTTTATAATTCTCTAAAGTAAGTTGATGGTCTTGTTCGGCCGAGTTCCAGCCTGCCAACACCGGTACATCCGACTGTTGATTTTTTGAAAAAATAGCTTCCGCTGTTTCGGGCAAAAAATAACCGTCAACATCGGTAGAAAACCTTGGCATGCCGGGCTTAAACATATCAGCTAGTAGCGAATCAGCAGGTATCTTTCTTAAATCTTCCAGGGATGTTGCATTTACCATGGCGGCAAATTGTACGCCCTTTTGTTCTGCATTAAGTAATGGTTCGGGCGAAAGATTGCCGAATATAGCGCCGCTTTCGCCAATGGCGCGGGCAAATAAACCTTTAGACAGCGGCGATGCCATTTGTGCGCTAACCGACATGGAGCCTGCCGATTCGCCGGCAATGGTTACCTGTGCCGGGTCGCCGCCAAAGGCAGCTATATTTTTTTGCACCCAGCGCAGGGCTTCGTTCTGGTCGAGCAAGCCATAATTGCCTGAAGCATGGTTGCGCGATTCTTTTGTAAGGTCAGGCAGCGAGAAAAAGCCAAAAATGCCCAATCTGTAATTCACGGTAACTGTAATTATTCCTTTGCGTGCCATGTTTTCGCCATCGTAACGGCATTCAGAGCCATCGCCGGCGGCAAAACCTCCGCCATAAAAATATACCAGTACGGGCAAATGCTTATCCGCCACATTGGCCGGGGCCCATACGTTCAGATAAAGGCAATCCTCGCTCATCCCTTTCGAGCGGAACCTCATATCACTAAAAATAAACTTTTGCATTGCCCGCGGGCCAAAGGTATCGGCTTTAAGTACGCCGTGCCAGTTAGATGACGGCTCGGGAGCTTTCCAGCGTAAATTGCCAACGGGTGGCTTGGCGTAGGGTATACCTTTAAACGCGGTAATGCCATTTGCATCGGTTACGCCCTGCACTATACCGTTGGCAGTTTTTATTTGGGGTTGATTTTGCGCATTTGCAACAATGCCTGCCAATAACAGCAAAGCAAAAAGTTTAAAGGTTTTCATAATGGCGATTGGTTATACCGTGGTATTTACAGGCAATGTATGTAATTTATCACATAAGCTCAACCATTAGGCTCTGTAACATTTTTGAATATGCCAACTATATACATAAAACTGATGTATTACCAACTTGCATCTGCCTAAAACAAAAAAGCCGGTAACAATACCGGCTTTTTTGTTTTTTTATGTTACTCCTATTAAAAAGTTATCTTCCTGATATCTGCCGGGTCGACGGTTAGTTCGGAGAAATACAGATTACTTGAGGCATCGGTAACTATGCTGAAAGGCACACCTATAACTGCTGTAGATAACGGTCCGTCCTTGTGGCCAAACGGTGTTGATATTAGTTCTACAACCTTTCCGGCGCTGCTTATTACGTGTATGGTTGCTTTTTCACTGCTGCCTTCGGCAATAACTATGTTGTTGTGCCTGTCGGTTGTAAGGTCAACTACCGGGTCAAATACCACGTCTTTGGCTCCGTTCAGGTCGTCAGTCCTGTCAGGGCCGGCAATTACTACCTTGTTGCCGCCTGTACTTAACTGTACAATATCAAACTGGCCACTGGGGTTTTGGGTAGGATAATAAATAACACCATCCTTATTGATGGTAAAAATTGAGAAATTATTGGTTGCTAATAACGATTGGCTGCCGTCTGCTGCAATTTTATGTATCCCCAGGTAATCGCCGTAATAAAAATTACCCTGGTTTACGGCTATTTGCTGCAAAGTAGCGTTGTTTGCCTGGATGAAATTACTGTACAAAGTGCTTGCCGTGCCGGTTGGGCCTACCTCGGTGACACTTACAGATGAAACTCCTGCATAATCAACAGTATATAAATTACCTACCGAGTCGATGGTTAAATAAGCCAGTCTATGGTTAACTACCGTATCATTATCCATTGTTTGGGCAGGCACATAAAACGTGCTTTTGCTCCCTGATGGATCGATTTTATAAATAGTATCGGCACCATAGGCGCGCAGCGCATAAACATTGCCCGAATTATCAGCAGCTATGTAAGTATAATAGCCATTGGTAATGGTGCTTACCGTACCTGCAGTTGAGGTGGTATCTGACGATTTTTTCTTCACCGAAAGCTCTTTGTTACAACTGCTGAATGAACCGGCAAACAGAAGTAAAACCCCGAGTGTGTATAATATTTCTTTTTTCATTATTTTGTTTTTAATTAAGTTGATTATTGAATTTTGTAACCTGTATACAACAGCATTACGATAGTGTAGCATGAAACGCTGGGTAAACCGCAGTAAATTATTTTTAAAATTTTACCCAGCGTTTAGCAGGGGTTTTGCGTAATGTTGTTAGTGATAATGGAGCTAAGGGATTTTATACTGGATGGATCTTTCTAAAAAGCAGGTTACAAAGCTGGTGGAGGGCTGTATAGGTAATGAGCGTTCGGCTCAGCAAAACCTGTATAAGGCTTACTATGCTCAAATGCTGCGTATTTGCTACCGGTATTTGAAAACAAGTGCCGGCGCAGAAGATGCTTTAAATGAAGGCTTTTTGAAAGTATTTCAAAACATAAAAACTTTTAACCCCGAAAAAGGCGACCTGGGTGCCTGGATATGTACCATAATGATACGCACGGCAATTGACCATAACCGTAAGGAGCTGAGATTTGCTACTGAAGCGTATGACGACCAGGATAGTGACGAATATTTTATAGACCCAGCTATTTTAGAAAAACTATATGCCGAAGACCTGCTGAAAAGCATGCAGCAATTACCCGATGCTACCCGCGTAATTTTCAATTTATCTGTAATAGATGGCTACTCGCACAAGGAAATTGGGGCGCAGCTGCAAATTACCGAAAGCACATCGCGGTGGCACCTTTCTGAAGCTAAGAAAAAACTCAGGGCCTTGCTGATAAACAATGGCGATATTAATGGACCAACTGAAAACAATAAGAAAAGATGAAAGATTCAGTATGGTATAACAAGCTTTGGCATAACAAAATGCAGGAACTCCCGGTTGAGGGGGATGCAAATGCCGCGTGGCAAAAAATGCAGGCCCTGCTGGATGATAATATGCCAGCTTCGCCACCAAACGGCATAAATAAACCCGGGAGATCTTTAGGTTATAATTTGATGCTGCTGGCTGCCGCGGCAATTTTAGCTGCTTTATTATATTATGCAGGTACACGTTTGCTTGGGGGAAATAAACCGGTAGTAGAAAAATCTCAAAAGCATGTTAACTTAAATAATGCCGGATATAAAAATGCCAGGCAAAAAGCAGTTTCAATAAGCGAAAATATTAAAGCAAGCGGTAACAATTTGCCGGCTTCGAAGAATAATGAAGCGGGAAATAATACAAGCATCAACACTACTAATAACGCAAGCAGCACAACCGAAAGTGCAGGTACCGAATCAAAAGTAAGTACCATTTCAAAGAAAAATAAAGGCAATCCGGATAATGCATCGTTTGTGAGTGGTGCAAGTACGAATCGTAGAAACCATTTACAAGCAAATCAAACGAAAAACGGCAAACCTGCTTTTGCTGCGCACGCCGGCAATTCATACGTAACAACATCCGGCGTATTTAGACAAAGCAATAGGACGAGCAAATATTTTACATCAAAAACTAATAAAAACACAGCTCTGGTTAGTAACGGTACTAATGGCTCTTCAGGCTCAACCACACCAATAATATCGCGCAATAATAATACTGCACAGGTAACAAACCCGCAAAGCAACAGTACAAACTCAACACAAAAAACTGATACAACTACTTCAAAACCAATAACTACCGCTGTTAATCAACCCAACAATACAACAGCGGCAGCGGGAAAGATTTTGGCTGGGGAAAAACCTGCTTCCGGTAAAAAAACTAAACCTGCCAAAGTCGTAAGTTATTCAAATTTTGAGATTGGTTTAAATTTGGGGGCTAAAACCAACCGTGGGATATTTGCGGGTGTAGCAGGCACCTACTATATAAACCACAACCTGGGGATAGGTATAGGTGCAAATGTATCGCAAAGGCTAATTAGCGGCAGTTATAGTAACAGCAATTATAAATACACTTTTTCGCCCGATACCAGCAAGGCAAAAACTTATACCGCCGATAAACTGGTTGTAACCAGCTCGCAAAAAATTTATACGGTTGATGTGCCTGTACTGGTAACTTATAAAGTTTCACGCATAATTAGCCTAAAGGGCGGGGCGGTTATCAGTATACCCGTAAAAACAGGCGCTATTAAAAATAATTTAGGGGCGATAAATAACCCTGTTGATACCATTAAGCCCTACAGGGTTATAGATACCGCAGCACATAGCACCACCATTAACAGTAGAGTGAATTTTAGCTTATCAGGAGGTATACACTTAAATTTAAACAGGTTTAGTATTGATGCCGATTATGTGCGGGGACTTAGCCCTTATACAACAAGTTCAAGCCTGGGTTCGGGTAAAAGTTATTACCATACTTTTCAGTTTGGGGTAGGTTTTATTCTGTTTAAAACCAAAAAGAAATAGTCGCTTTATCCTATAATAACACAAAAACTCTTAAACTTCATTACAAACAAAAAAGGGGTGGCTATAAACCATCCCCTTAAAATTGATAAGGTTTAGTGCTGTTATATATACGTGTTAATCAGGTTTTCAATATATTCCTGCCTGCCGCTTATGGTTTTTGGTTCGCCGTTATCAATAGCATAATTGCGAAGGTCCTCCAGCGTTAATTTACCATTTTCAAAGTCTTTTCCTTTACCACTATCATAACTGGCATACCTGTCTGTACGCAGCTTTTTGTATTCGGATTTTTGGAGGATATTATCGGCCACAACAAGCGCACGGGCAAAAATATCCATGCCGCCAATGTGGGCATAAAACAAATCTTCCCGGTCGGTGGAGTTACGCCTTATTTTGGCATCGAAGTTTATGCCGCCGCCTTTAAAGCCGCCGGCTTCCAGTATAATCAGCATACACTCGGTAACCTCGTTAATGTTGTTCGGGAACTGGTCAGTATCCCAGCCATTTTGATAATCGCCGCGGTTTGCATCCATCGAACCTAATATACCGGCATCAACCGCCACCTGTAGCTCATGCTGAAAGGTATGGCCGGCCAAAGTAGCATGGTTAACCTCAAGGTTTAGCTTAAAATCATTCATCAAATCATATTTCTGCAAAAAACCTAATACGGTTGCGGCGTCATAATCATACTGGTGTTTGGTTGGTTCGCAAGGTTTTGGTTCGATAAAGAAATTACCTTTAAAGCCTTGTTTACGTGCGTAATCCTTTGCGGTATGTAAAAAGCGGGCAAAGTGTTCCTGCTCGCGTTTCATATCAGTGTTCAGCAAAGTCATGTAGCCTTCGCGGCCGCCCCAAAATACGTAGTTTTCGCCACCGAGGGCTATGGTGGCATCTATAGCCGCCTTTACCTGTGCGCCGGCATGGCTCAGCACATGAAAATCGGGATTGGTTGCCGCGCCGTTCATATACCTGCGGTTGCTAAACAGGTTTGATGTGCCCCAAAGCAGTTTTACGCCGCTGGCGGCCTGCTTCTGTTTGGCATAATTAACCAATGCCTGTAAGCGCCGGTCGTTTTCTTTTACGTCGCTGGTATAATCAACCACATCAACATCATGGAAGCAGTAATAGGTTAAGCCCATTTTGGTGATGAATTCGAAAGCCGCATCCATTTTATCTTTTGCGCGCTCAATAGCGTCCGCTTTTTCGTTCCAGGGGAAGATGTGTGTAGGTTCACCGAAAGGATCGGCGCCATTGCCTACAAACGAATGCCAGTAAGCGCAGGCAAAGCGAAGATGGTCTTTCATGCTTTTACCGCCGACTATTTTATCTGCATCATACCACCTGAATGCAAGGGGATTGTCTGATTGCGGGCCTTCATATTTAATTTGGCCTATTTGTTTAAAAAACTCCTTTTCGCCTGTTATAATACTTGCCATTTTAATTGTTGATTGATTGAATTATTGATTTAGGTTAATTGATTGCTAATTGTTTTTTAAGCAGTGTTTCCCATTCATGGTAAACAGTTTCTATCTGCTCTGTGCTTTTTGGTTCGATAAGCTGCACGGGGTGCATATTATTAAATGCCTCTGCCGGCGATGCGAAAATACCTGCGCCTATGCCTGCGCCAAGCGCGGCACCTATGCTGCCATCATTTTTATATAGCTCAACAGGTACGCCGGTTACATTAACAAAGGTTTCGGTAAAAAGCTCACTTAAAAACAAGTTGCTTTTGCCTGCCCTTATTACGGTCGGGTTCATCCCGTTTTGGCGCATAATATCCAGCCCGTAGCGGAACGCGCAGGCTATACCCTCCTGCACCGCCCTTAATACGTGTGCCTGCGAATGTAAGTTTAAATCGATGTTATGTATATGCGCGCCTACCTGCTTGTTGTTCAGCATACGCTCGGCGCCGTTGCCAAAAGGCAATACGCGCAGGCCGTCGCTACCCAAAGGCGCTTGTTTTGCCTCATTATTCATTTGCTGGTAGCTTAATGTAGAACCAAAAACGTTCCTAATCCACCTGTACATGCTGCCTGTGCCGTTTATGCAAAGCAATACGCCAAGCCGGCGCTGTTCCTCAGTATAATTAACGTGCGCAAAAGTGTTAACCCGCGATTGCACATCATAAGCCAGCTTGTCGCTCACGCCATAAATAACACCCGATGTACCTGCCGTAGCAGCTACTTCGCCGGGTTTTAGTACGTTTAATGATAAGGCATTATTGGGCTGGTCGCCGGCTTTATAGCTAACCGGGATGCCGGCTTTTAGCTTTAATTTTTCGGCAACGGCCACTGTTAAATTGCCATGCGGCGAGAAAACGGGTTGTATTGGTGGGAACAAACATTCATCGAACCCGAAATAATCGATAACAGCCTTTGATAAAGTGTTAGTTTTAAAATCAAAAAATATGCCCTCGGATAATGCCGAAAATGAGGTGTTTATTTCGCCGGTGAGCTTCATAGCGATGAAATCGCCGGGGAGCATTACTTTATCTATCTGCGCGTAAATTTGCGGTTCGTTTTGTTTTACCCAAGCCAGTTTTGAAGCGGTAAAATTCCCCGGTGAGTTTAAAAGGCTTGCCAGGCAGGCTTCATGCCCTATGGCATTAAAAGCATCATCGCCAATTTCAACGGCGCGGCTATCGCACCATATAATACTATCGCGCAGTACCTGCTGGTTTTTATCAACCAACACCAAACCGTGCATCTGGTAAGCTATGCCTATGGCTGTAATATCATTGGGGTTGTAAGCGCCCGTTTGATGGCATAAAGCCAGTGCATGCTGAAACTGCTGCCACCACATATCGGGTGATTGCTCGGCCCAGCCGGGTTTTAGCGCTAATATAGGCGACTCAATATCAGGGTATTGTGCTGATGCTAAGGACCGCTGCGTATTCGCGTCAATAACACTTACTTTTACGGATGAAGTACCTATATCTATCCCTAACAATAACATGAATTTTTATATTAGATTTATAAACTGGTATTTTGCAACGAATTTAAGGTAATTTTTGAAATATGCAATCGATTGCTGAAAAATTGATTTTGTAACGTTTTTATTTTTATGAACAAGAAAAGGACCACCATTTACGATATAGCCAAAAAGTTGAATATTACTGCCTCATCGGTATCAAGGGCATTAAATAACAGCAATTATGTAAATGAGAATACCAAGCAGCTCATCCTAAAAACAGCCGCCGAACTTAATTATAAGCGCAACACCCTGGCATCAAACCTTCGCAAAGGACATTCAAAAACCATAGGCATTGTGGTGCCGCGCATTAACCAGAACTTTTTTGCCAATGTAATTGCGGGTATTGAAGAGGTTACTTATGAAAAGGATTATAATCTAATCATCTGCCAATCAAACGAATCGCATGAAAAGGAGATAAAGTGTATTAATACGCTGATAAATCAACAGGTGGATTGCATTTTTATATCCGTTGCGGCAGATGGTTACGATTACCAGCACCTGCAAAACGTGATAGACCACGGCATACAGTTAATACAGTTTGACCGTGTGGCCGATGAGTTGGAAACCCTTAAAGTAATAAACGATAACGAAACCGCCTCATTAGAAGCTGTAACGCATTTAATTGAACAAGGCTATAAACGTATCGCCTTACTGGAAGGGCCGCAAAACATGGCCATTTTTGAGCAACGCAAAACAGGCTATCTTAAAGCACTTAAAAAATATAATCTGCCGGTGGTTGATGAGCTAATAGTTGAAAACGCGTGGACCAAAGACCTTGGCGCCGAAGCAACCCGCAAACTGCTTAGCCTGTCGCAACCGCCCGATGCCATATTTGCTTCCACATCCGATTTTTCGGCTTTAGGTGTATTGGAGGTTGCTACCGCGATGGGATTTAATGTACCCGACCAATTGGGCATTTGTGGCTATGCCAACGAGGCCTTTACCGAACTAACCAGCCCATCCATTACTACGGTTGACCAGTTTAGCGCCTATATGGGCAAAACCGTCGCCAATTTGTATTACCAGGAAAAGGAAAATAAGGATACTAACATACTGCCCAAAATTATCAGCATAAAACCCAAATTGATTGTACGCTCATCTACCATGAAAAAGGGTTGATAGCTATCAATATTTCTACCTCAGCAATAAATTCTATATCTTACGCTTTGAATAAACTTTATCACAGTGTTAGTTAAAACTTTTGGCAGTGCGGTTTTTGGTATCGAGGCGATTACGATTACAATTGAAGTGAATATAAGCGGTGGTAAACTCGCCTATTTCTTAGTTGGCCTACCTGACAATGCGGTACGTGAGTCAATGCAGAGGATTGAAGCAGCTCTGCAAAATAATGGTTTTCGAATGCCACGTCAGCGTATTGTGGTAAATATGGCCCCTGCGGACATCCGCAAAGAGGGTTCATCATACGACCTTTCTATCGCTACTGCTATATTAGCCTCATCGGGGCAAATTAACGCGGAGGGGCTCGACAAGTACTTAATTATGGGCGAGCTTTCGCTGGATGGGGGTTTACAGCCCATAAAAGGCGCTTTGCCCATAGCTATACAGGCCCGCAAGGATGGCTTTAAGGGCTTTATCCTGCCCAAACAAAATGCCCGTGAGGCCGCCATTGTAAACGAGCTTGAAGTTTACGGGGTTGAAAGCATAAAAGAAGTCGCCGCCTTTTTTAACGGCGATGCCAAGCTCGACCGTGAAGTAGTAAACACCCGCGAAGAGTTTTATAACAGCCTGTGCAATTACGACAGCGATTTTAGCGAAGTAAAGGGCCAGGAAAACATCAAACGAGCATTGGAAATTGCCGCGGCAGGTGGTCATAATGTAATACTGATAGGTCCGCCAGGCGCAGGCAAAACTATGCTGGCGCGCAGGCTACCCTCTATTTTGCCGCCTTTGAGTTTGTACGAATCGCTGGAAACCACCAAAATACACTCAGTTGCGGGCAAACTTTCTGCTGCCGATGCATTGGTAACTGTGCGTCCGTTCCGTTCGCCGCACCATACTATTAGTGATGTAGCGCTCGTTGGTGGCGGCAGCAACCCGCAACCCGGCGAAATATCATTGGCACACAACGGCGTATTGTTTTTGGACGAATTGCCCGAGTTTAAGCGCAGCGTTCTGGAAGTAATGCGCCAGCCTTTGGAAGAAAGAAAGGTAACTATATCACGCGCCCGCTTATCGGTCGAGTACCCATGCTCGCTGATGCTAGTAGCCAGTATGAACCCATGCCAGTGCGGCTTTTATAACCACCCCGAAAAGGAATGTACCTGCCCGCCGGGCGCGGTGCAAAAGTACATGAGCAAAATATCGGGCCCGCTGCTGGACCGTATTGATTTGCATGTGGAGGTAACCCCGGTTAACTTTAATGAGCTATCTTCCGAGCGCCCTGCCGAAAAAAGCGAGCTGATACGCGAGCGCGTAATTGCCGCCCGCGACATACAGCTGGAACGCTTTGGCGCACGTCCCGAGCTGCATGCCAACGCCCAGATGAGCCCGCAAATGGTACGTGATATTTGTAAGATTGACGCCGCCGGGCAAGCCCTGCTTAAACGGGCCATGGAAAAACTGGGACTATCGGCACGTGCGTACGACCGCATACTGAAAGTAGCCCGCACCATAGCCGACCTTGCCGCCAGCGAAGACATAAAGTTAGAGCATTTAGCCGAGGCGATACATTTCAGGAGTTTGGACAGAGAGGGTTGGGCGGGATAGTGGAACACCTTAGTACTGATAATCAACAAGCTACCGGTGTTCCGAGGAACGGGTGGAGCAAGTGGAACACATGGAACACCAACGTGCTGATAAAAATTTGGCAGTTATATTGGATGTGAATAGTTTAGTTTGACACACGCGGCACGCGTGCGCCAGCGAGAGGGGTATTAGTGGTGCGGTGAAAACACCGACCACAGGCAGAGTGATAATAACCTGAGGATAACTTTATAAAAACGATAAAATCACACGGTATAAAGGCAACTGTAAAAGACAAATGAAATGAATAAATTAATCTTATATTTTGTTTCAATTAGCTTCTGTATAGTGTTTCTTCTTGGCTATTTTTTTACAGCATTTCTTTTGGGATATGCTGGTGCAAATAGCAATACATCAAATGCAAATAGGTTATATTATATTTTTGTCTGCTTCCATTTAATACTGCATGTTGGCTTTATAATCCGTAAGGAAAACTTTAAGTTGGTACATAAAATTGCAAGTACCGTTTTAATATTAACTATATATCTAATAATCGCTCTGATATACCGAATAAATCCTTTTTAATTTCACCAGCTGGCGTGAATGTGCGGCATTAACAAGCGGGCGAAGTACAGTATTGCAATAAAATAAACCTAACTCATACACAATGAAATTAAGAATTAAAAACACCGCCCTTACTGTTAAAATCATAAGTTGGCTGCAAATTGTCGGGGGTATTTTAGGCCTTTATTCAATGACTAAAATAATGCTGCAAACAGATGCTGTTAACGGCCCGCTCCTGTTTATACTTTTATTTGGACTTAGTTTATTCATTTTTTCTATTTATACGGGCAACACTACGTTACGTAGCCAGGATAAAAAAAGAGGAATAATTTTAATGCTGATAAATCAAATACTTCAGCTATTTCAATGGTGTATGTTCGGTTATAGTTTAAGTTATAGTTCCGGAATGAATTTGCTCATAGGAATAAAGGGGGCGCTCTCGTTTGTTTTTGATTGGGAAATAGGTTCAACATTTAGCATGTCTATTAACAGCTCAGATGAACAATTTTATCTGAAAATAAACCTGATTGCTATTTTACTTATTATTGTTTTGATTAGCATTTATACCGAACTCAAAAATGAAAATAAGACAGCCGAAGCTGCCGATCCTTTATTGATACAAGAAGCAAACGATGATTTAACTCAATTGCAAGGAAGCCCGGATTGATTCCGTTCCCGCAGAGTCCTCTGCGAGAGGCCCTACTCACGATGTACATTAAAAAACGAAAAACATATATTTAATTTTGCCACTTGCAGGGTTCCCTGTGGGGACATAATCGGATGATTTTTGTTTGCAGATGTGTGAATACTTGTTATTTTTATCTGTATGAAGAAAAAATTTAACCCCTACATATTTGCATCACTTGGCGTAGCATTAGGCGCCGGGATAGGCGCGGCAATGGGTAATGTCGCTATCGGGGCTGGGATAGGCGCAGCGCTGGGCAGTGGCATGATGGCTTTTTGGCCGCCGCAAATAATTTGATAATCAATTATCTTCCCTCACTGGTCGAAGTTTATAAACTTCGACCTAAAATATTTCAGCTTTCAGCTGACTTACTACCCGGTAGCTGGTGCACATGCCGCATGTGTTTTTACTAAACAATACGTAATAAATCCTTTAGCTGCGGGCTGCTTGTTTATTATAATATATTAGGCGTATATTTCCACTCCTATTATTATAATTAGGGTAAAATAATTTTGAACAAAAGCTTAAATACATTCAGGGCATTTGCCTTTTTTGGCATATTCCTCTTTCACACCATTCGTTTCGGGTTCGGATATATCGGTGTAAATGCTTTTTTTGTTCTTTCAGGCTATTTAATTACGCCCATTTTATTAAAAACTAAAGATAACACCCCATCATTTAAGCAATACCTAAAAAACTTTTACGGCCGCAGGATGCTGCGGATTTTCCCGGCATATTATTTTTACTTGTTGGCCATTACAGCTATTGTTTTAATAGCGGGCTGGCAGCATCACGATATATTTAATGTGTTTTTTAGCCAGCTATCCTGGCTGCTAACTTATACTTTTAATTTTTTTACAGCCTCGCGGTTTTTCGTCAGTAATTATTTGGATGCCCATTTTTGGTCGTTAGCGGTTGAAGAACAGTTTTACATATTTTTCCCGCTGCTTATATTTTTTGTGCCTTATAGAAAACTGAAAAATACTTTTATACTCATCATATTGCTTGGGCCGCTTATCCGGTTTTTAACCGGCTACATTGTCGACCATCATTTACTGAGTGTTATAAACCCATGGAAAGAGTTAACCGTATATGTTTTACCATTTTCCAATATTGATGCTTTTGTTATCGGAGGGTTTTTTAGTGTTTACCTGCGCAAGTATACACCCGGCACCGGCATAATAGTTGGCAGTTTTATCGGTATTATTTCCGTAGGGATATTAACTTCTTACCTGTTTACCAATCATTATAACCTATCTTCAATATCTTCCCTTGGTTATGGTTCTATAATGCAGGATTCCTATAAATATATATGGGCTTATACACTGTTTAGCTTTTTCTTCGCTATGCTGCTTTTAAGGCTAAACAAACGCGATTTGTGGCCCTCTATATTCGAAAACAACATCTTAAATTATTTAGGCAAAATTAGTTACGGCTTATACATCTACCATTTAGCCATATTTCAAATGGTTATTTTACATGCCAAATTATTGCATATTGATAGCACATCAGTAATGTTGCAGCGTACTTATACAGCCATAGTCACCCTAATTATAACTATAATAATAAGTATCCTAAGCTTCGAACTGTTTGAAAGCCGCATTATCGCCCTAAAGGATAAATTATTCCCCAAGCATGCTGTGGTTGAAAATGAAGCTGGTTAATTTTTGCTGATATCGTAACTTATTAAAATACGCTTATCACGAATCTGAGATTTTTAACTATTGTATCTAATAATTACTTTTAGAGAATATTTTGCATATAGAATGAACCTTAAACCTGTATTTTATGCCCTGCTATTGCTGCTGTTTATTACAACAGCTTGTAAAAAATCGTCCGGCCCGATTATAAATAATACTATCAGTCTTGAAGGCACTTATGAAGCGGCAAATGTTCAAAATTTAGCCGGTACTTACATGTACACGGTAAATGGCCAGGTTACTAATAAGGATACCATTATGGCATACCTTAGCCGGCATACTTTATTAGGAACCGCCGATTTAAATGCTTTTGGAACATCTGCACCTTACAATACAGACAATGAACAGGTCACTTTTTTAACTAACGGGCAGGCAACGCTTTCCATGTTAGTAGATGATACTACGCAGTTAACCCCGTTTAACATTACCAAAAAAACCGAAAACGGCTTTGTATTAGCAGCTGTTGATTCTGTTTTTTACGGCTATAATCCTGATGAAATATTAAGAATAAACATACTTGATAATGAAGCTAATACCCTGGGCCCGGCAGGTAATTGCTATGCTTCAATTAATGCATGCTCTTTCAGGGAGCAATTGCCGTTTGTTATAAAAAATAACCAGTTGTACTTAAACAGGTTATCGCTTATTATTACCACTTATAACACCAGCGGTATATACGGCAGCATATCCGGGAGTGCCAGCTACAATGTTGTGGGCTCATTTAATACAGGTTTGCTTGGAAATTTGATAACCGGTGATACCGTAGTTTACCAAAACGCAACTGTATTATTCACTAAAAAACCATAATTGGTTGCAGATACAATATCACCAGATATTTTCGGCGAACTCTATTTTAAAAGAAGTGCCCATACCCACTTCACTTTCCACGGTAATGGTGCCGCCCATAGCCTCTACCTGGTTTTTTACTAAAAACAGGCCAATGCCGCGGGCGTCTTCGTTGCCATGAAAGGTTTTGTACATGCCAAAAAGCTTATCGCCATGCTGGGCCATATCAATACCCAAGCCATTGTCTTTAACCTCAATAACGGTTGAATGTGCCAGCCTTGTTACGGTGATGCCTATCTGTAGTTTGCGGTTTGGCTGGCGGTATTTTATGGCGTTGCTTATTAAATTAAGCAAAATACTTTCCAGATAAGCAGGGTTATATTCTATCTCGAGGGCTTTATCAATATTTACAGTCACCCTTGCGCCGGCTTTTTTTAGCGATTGGGATAAGGTTTCCAACGTCCTGTCAACCTCCTGGTATAATAATATATGTTTGTAGTTATGGCCGCTGCTGCCTTGTATATCAACCACCTGGTTTAAATGGGTAAGCGTTTGCTGTAAATTTGTAGCATTGACAATCAGCATTTGCATCATGCTGTTTTTTTCCTCTTCATCCTTTTCCTGTATCAGCATATCCAGCAGCATTTGCATGTTGCCTGTATGCGAACGCAGGTTATGTGATACGATATGGGCAAAATTTAGCAGCCTGCCGTTTTGCGCGCTGATGATTTCGAGCGTCCTTTTCAACTCCTGCTCCATGCTTTTACGGTCGTGTATATCGGCATAGGTGCCCAGCATCATCAGCGGTTTATTCCCTGCCGACCATGAGATTACTTTGCCCCGTATTTCAACCCACATGTATTTGCCATCCTTGCGGCGCATGCGGCATTCCGAGGCGTAAAACTTAATATTCCGGCTAAAGCAATATTCGAGCCGCGCTATGTTGATTTCCCTGTCGTCAGGATGTATCAGCTCATGCCAGGTTTTCATAAACGGAGGACCAACTTCATCAAGGGTATAACCCAATATGGCAGCAGCCCGTTTATTGCAGACTACCGCGTCGGTAGTTATATCCCACTCCCAGGTGCCAACATGGGTGCTTTTAATGATGTTATCCAGCCGCTGTCTTTCGCGTATCAGCTCTTCGGTATATTTTTTTCGTTCGGTAATGTCTTTTATCTGCGATATAAAATATAGCGGCTCGCCCTCCTGGTTGCGCACCAGCGAAACACTTAACTGCGCCCATATCACATGTGAATCTTTATGGAAATACCGCTTTTCCATACTATAAGAATCTATTTTCGCATTCAGCAACTGGTGCATTTGCTTTAAATCGAGATCAAGGTCTTTTGGGTGGGTAAAATCCTGGAAAGTGTGCTTTAAAAACTCCTCTTCAGTATAACCCAATAACTGCATCAGGCTGTTATTGATCTTTATCCAGCCGCCCGTAAGCGATACGATAGCCATGCCGATTGGCGCGTAGTCAAACGCCTGGTGAAAACGCTCTTCGCGTTCGGCAAGCGTACCTATAAGGCTTACCTGGTCGGTAATATCTTCGAGTGTTCCATAAAATGTAGTGCATTTTTCCCCTTCAAAAGTCCCCTGTGCTCGTACTTTTACCCACTTGTGATTACCTTTTAAGGTAATTATTTGAAAGCTTCCGGTTTGTGTGCTTGTAGATAATGTTACCTTGTTAAAAAACTCCCTAACCCCAGCCTGGTCAGTATAAAATTCAATGGTTTTTTCCAGCGGGACATTGTAATCCAAATCACCCTCATAAATCTCCCGCATCACCGAATTACAATAGAATTCTCCGGTAACTAAATTTTTCTCCCAAATACCCAATTGGGCCATGGGGGTTACTTTTTGGTAGAGTTCGAGTTTAGTGGGCATTAAATGGGGTGTATGCTTTACTAATCTGTAACAAAATATGCGGTAGTTATTTTTTTACCCAGCCATCCTTTAAAGTAACGGTACGATTAAATACCGGCTTATCAGGCGTCGAGTGCTTATCTAAAGTAAAATAGCCTTTGCGCATAAACTGGTAGCCTACACCCGGCTCGGCGTTTGCCAGGTCGGGTTCTATATAGGCTGTTTTAATTATATGCAGGCTGGTTGGATTTAAATAATCCTTAAAATCGCCATCCTCGTTTGACGGGTCTTCTACCTGGAACAAGCGGTCGTACAAACGTACTTCGGCAGTTTTGGCATGTGCCACACTAACCCAGTGTATAGTACCTTTTACATTGATGCCGCTGGTATCATTACCCGACCGTGATTCGGGCAGATAGCTGCAATATATAGTAGTAACATTGCCCGCATCATCCTTTTCAAAATGATCGCACCGTACAATGTACGCGCTTTTCAGCCTCACCATCAGCCCAACACCCAGGCGGAAAAACTTTTTAGGTGGCTCTTCCATAAAATCCTCGCGTTCTATCCACAATTCACGGCCAAAAGGTATGGCACGGTTGCCATCGCCACCCTCAGCTTCGGGGTTATTTTCACTATAAAGTGTTTCAAATTGGTCTTCAGGATAATTGGTGAGTACCATGCGAATAGGGTCTAAAACACCCATGCGGCGCCAGGCTGTCCTGTTCAGGTTTTCGCGTATGCAAAATTCCAGCAGGCTTACATCAATCATGTTTTCGCGTTTAGCAATACCAATGCGGTCGCAAAACTCGCGGATCGATGCCGGTGTATAGCCCCTGCGGCGCAAACCGCTGATGGTAGGCATGCGCGGGTCGTCCCAGTCATCAACATGGCCCTCGGTTACCAGTTCCAGCAGCTTGCGCTTGCTCATCACGGTATAGGTCATGTTTAAACGGGCAAACTCATATTGTTTGGATGGATATATCTCCAATTGCTCAATAAACCAATCATATAAAGGACGATGAGGGATAAACTCCAGCGTACAAATTGAATGAGTAATCTCCTCAATAGCATCCGATTGGCCGTGTGCAAAATCATACATGGGGTATATGCACCAGGTATCGCCGGTACGATGATGGTGCGCATGCTTAATGCGGTACATAATAGGGTCGCGCAGGTGCATGTTTGGCGATGCAAGATCGATTTTTGCACGTAATACTTTAGCGCCATCGGGGTATTTGCCGGCCTTCATATCGGCAAACAAGGTCAAATTATCTTCAACGCTGCGGCTGCGGTATTGGTTTGGCGTACCCGGCTCGGTTGGCGTACCTTTTTGCGCGGCAATTTCTTCGGGGCTGCTGTCATCAACATAAGCCAGGCCGTTTTTTATCAGCGTTACGGCAAAATCGTATATCTTATCAAAATAATCGGAAGCGTATAGCTCATTTGCCCACTCAAAGCCTAGCCATTGTACATCTGCTTTAATGCTATCAACATATTCGGTTTCTTCCTTGGTAGGGTTGGTATCATCAAACCTGAGGTTAGTTTTACCATTATATTTTTGTGCCAGCCCAAAGTTTAAACAAATAGATTTGGCATGGCCTATATGCAGGTAACCGTTAGGCTCAGGCGGGAAACGGGTAAGCACCCTGCCGCCGGCTTTTCCAGTACGTATATCCTCTTCAACAATCTCCTCAATAAAATTTAATGACCTTTCGTCGCTCATGTCGTTTTCTTAGTAGTAATAGGGCAAATTTAGTTAATAAAGCTTAAAGCCGAAAGGTTAAAGCGTAAAGTGGAAGATTTGAGGATAGGGAGGGTTTGCTAACTAAACATCCTCACAATTTCTTCTTACTTTTACCCCAATTAATCCTGTTTTAAATGAGCGATACCTTTAACCGGCCCATTCGTGTTTTAGTTGCCAAGGTAGGGCTTGATGGCCACGACCGCGGGGCACGCATTATTGCTACTTCGCTGCGCGACGCAGGTATGGAAGTTATTTACACTGGCTTGCGCCAAACACCCGAAATGGTGGTAAACACCGCCCTGCAGGAGGATGCCGATGCCATCGGTATATCCATACTTTCAGGCGCGCACATGACGGTTTTTCCAAAAATTATTAACCTGCTTAAAGAAAAAGGCATGGACGATGTGCTGGTTACCGGCGGCGGCATAATACCTGCCGAAGATATGGTGCAATTAAAAAAGATTGGCGTGGGCGAGCTTTTTCCGCCGGGCACTAACACACAGGATATTGTAAGTTATATAACCGGCTGGGTACACACGCACCGTAATTTTTAACATCATGGCATTTGAAAATCTATTGGTTGAGCGTAAGGGCAGGATACTTTACATCACCATAAATCGCGAAAATAAACTTAACGCCCTAAATAAAACCACCATAAGCGAACTGCACATCGCCTTCGCCGGTGCCTTTAGTGATGCTGAAGTGGGTGGTATAATTATTACCGGCGCGGGCCAAAAGGCTTTTGTTGCCGGTGCTGATATTGCCGAATTTGCCACGTTAAACCAACAAAGCGGCGGCGAACTGGCGAAGCACGGACAAACCCGGGTTTTCGATTTAATTGAAAACGGCAACAAACCCGTTATTGCCGCTATTAATGGTTTTGCCTTAGGCGGAGGGTTGGAGCTTGCCATGGCCTGCCACATACGCATAGCCTCCGATAATGCCAAAATGGGCCTGCCCGAAGTTAGCTTAGGCCTTATACCCGGTTACGGCGGCACGCAGCGCCTAACCCGACTGGTTGGCAAAGGCAAAGCTTTTGAAATGATTATGACTGCCGATATGATAACCGCTGCCGAAGCTTATGAATACGGTTTGGTAAACCATGTAGTTAGTCAGGACGCCTTATTAACCAAAGCCGAAGAAATATTAAACAAAATATTATTGCGCGCACCGCTGGCATTAGCATCGGTAATAAAAGCGGTTAACTCAGCAGCTCAGCCGGGGGTAAACGGTTTTGAAATTGAGATAGAAGAATTTGCAAAATGCTTTGGTACCAAAGATTTGCAGGAAGGTGTATCCGCCTTTTTAGAAAAACGAAAACCCGCTTTCAAGGGCAAGTAAGCACAATATTTACATTAATCTGACTAAAATACCTAAACGGTCAAAAATTATCTTGCTGTTAATCAATCGATTGAATAATACTGACATTTCGATGAAAAAACTTATATGATTTGTACCGTTACTTTGCCCCGTGTTAATTAACACAAGGATAAAATAATATATATAATCATGAAAAGTTCATTAAAAATTTCAGCAATTGCTTTAGCTTTCACTGCATTCGCATTTGGCGCAAAAGCACAAACAACAACTACTACTTCTACATCTACAACCACAGCAAGCGGCGTTCGCTTTAGCATTGGTGTCGACGCGGGATTGCCAACCGGCAAATTATCCGACTCGTATAACTGGAACCTTGGTGGTTCGGTACAGGCCGATATACCGGTAGCTAATCAGTTATTTGTAACCGTAAATGCAGGCTACGATAACATTTTCGGTAAAAAGGATATTGATGGTACAACATTATCAGCACCAAACATCCAGTTATTACCGGTAAAAGCAGGTTTAAAATTCTTCCCGGTAAGCAACTTTTACATCCAGGCTGATGCCGGTGCAGCATTTGCACTAAACAAATCTGACGTTGGTTATACCAATACCGCTGCATTTATTTATGCGCCACAAATTGGTTACCAGTTTCAGTTAGGCGGCGGCAACTATATTGATGCCGGCGTACGTTACGAAGCAAGCACCAAATTTAACAGTGACGTTGATGACAGCAAGGTTAATTTTGTTGGCTTACGTGTAGCCTATGGTTTCTAATACCTAACAACAATTCTATAAAAAGGGCGCCCTTCAAGGCGCCCTTTTTTGTTTTTGGCCGGCTGATAAGGTAGTATTTTGTAACAATTAACTTTAATTAACATTTTAAACCCCAAATTTTTCACAATTTTATTTTTTCAAGGCAATTAAAAATAAAAACGATGTTAGCTTTGCACCAAATCGTTAATATAAAATACCGGTGGTTTATACCTTGTTATTTTATTGTACGTTTAACATAATTAATTTGAACATAAAAAAATGAAAATCACTTTTAAGAAACTTTTTTATTTAATAGCATTTTTAACCTTTAGCCTTGGTGCAAAGGCGCAGTACTCGGCAGTGCCCGATACCATACGCTATAGCGTTGGTTTGGATGCCGCCTTTCCTCAGGCTAATTTTGCCCATACCTATACTTTTGGAGGCGGCATTACATTCCAGGTTGATGTGCCTTTAACCGAAAAGTTTTACGCGATAGCTAATACCGGTTTTGATAGTTTTATACCCTACAAGGCAGGTTTTACCGATAACCCTTCGGCTATTGTGGGTATAAAAGAACCTAATATCAATATCATACCGTTAACCGTAGGTTTAAAGTACTTCCTTATACGCACCTTTTACCTTGAGCTTGATGGTGGCGGCGAATATCTTTTAAATAAATCATCTCTATATGCAAATTACGACCTGGGGCTTTTAGCCGATGGCCAAATGGGTATTTTGTTTAAACTGCACAATCATAAATATGTAGATGTAGGTGTGCGGTTTGAAAAAATGCAGAATTTTTACCAAAGTTATGGTTCAAATAATTTTATTGGCCTGCGTGTAGCCTATGCGCTTAACACCAAGTAAAGCGCGTTCATTTTCAAAAAAAATTATTGGATTTCGCAATTTTGTGTAACTTGACAGCTTAATAAGCATTTACCTGTTAACAGAATACAGTATTGTGATATGAAAAAGATACTCATCATTGATGATGAAGTTAATGTTGCGCTGTTGTTATCAAAGTTTTTAACGCGTAATGGGTTTGATGTGCAAACGGCATCAACCGGTACCAGTGGCATGGAGTTCCTGAAAAACGGGGAATTTAGCCTGGTATTGTGCGATTTCAGGCTGGAGGATACCGATGGTCGCGAAATGCTTAAAAATATAAAAATCCAATACCCTAAAATCGGGGTAATTATAATTACAGGTTATTCTGATATTAAAATGGCTGTGGAACTCATAAAAATGGGAGCCTATGATTATATAACCAAGCCATTATACCCCGATGAGATTTTAAATACTATTAACAAAGCCATTGAAATACAATACGCTTTGCTCGACGATCAGCACGAGGCTAATATCATCGCCAACAACAAATCAAAAAACAATAAAAAGAATATTATAGCCGGTGAGTTTGTTTTTGGCGACAGCAAGGCGTCAAAAGAAATACTAAGGCAAATTGACCTGGTTGCACCCACCAACTACAGCGTTATTATATTAGGCGATAGCGGCACCGGTAAGGAAGCGGTTGCAAAAAGCATACATCTTAACAGCCCGCGCCACAACCAGCCCTTTATTGCCATGGATTGCGGCTCGCTAACAAAAGACCTTGCCGCAAGCGAATTTTTTGGCCACGAGAAGGGATCGTTCACAGGCGCTTTATACACCAAAATGGGCCACTTTGAAATGGCCAACGGCGGTACTTTGTTTTTGGATGAAGTAGGTAACCTTTCGTATGATATCCAGGCGGCATTACTGCGCACCGTACAGGAACGTAAGATAAAACGCATTGGCAGCACTAAAGAGATTGATTTAGACGTGCGCATTATTATTGCTACTAATGAAAACCTGCAGGATAGCATACAAAAAGGCCGCTTCAGGGAAGATTTATACCATCGATTTAACGAATTTACTATTTATATGCCGCCGCTGCGCGAGCGTGGCAATGACATTATGCTTTTGGCCGAGCATTTTTTAATGATTGCTAACGAAGAATTAGGCCGTGATATAGTAGCCTTTTCGCCCGAAGTTGTGGAATGTTTTATGAGCTACCGCTGGCCGGGTAACATACGCGAGTTGAAAAATGTGGTACGCAGGGCAACCCTGCTTACCGAGGGTAACGAAATTAAAATGAAGGCGCTCCCGCTCGAGATTTCGAACCGGATGCTTACTTATGATTACAATAACCTGGTTACAGAAACACCCGAAATAAAAGAGAACCGGCACGATTTAAAAAACGCCGCCCTTGAAGCCGAATACGAAACCATTTTAAAAGTACTTAAAGAAGTTAACTTTAATAAAACCAAGGCTGCCGAAATATTAAAAATAGACCGTAAAACGCTTTACAATAAAATGAAAGCCATCAACCTTAAATAAATGAATGAGCCATTAAAAGGTAATGATGCCGCGGCCGCAGATATAAAGGCGTTAAAGCACGATATCAGGAACCAGCTTTCAAATATCCAGATATCAATAGACCAATTACGGTACGAAATACCCGAAGCAACCGACGATACCACCTTTTATATAGATACTATTGTTGAAAGCTGTAAAAAAATTGAGGCGTTGTTAAAAGAAAGGTAATAATCATCGTTTTACATAAAACATAACGGGCAACGCTAAAAACTTTTTAGCGTTTTTTTGTTATCTATACACAGCTAATTTTCGTGAATGTCAATTTTTAACTACAAGCAACGTAATAATATAATATTAGTAACCATTATTGTGCTGGGCTGCTTTTTGCTGTATGCGTTAAGCGGCTTGTTTAGCGCCATATTGGGTGCGATAATATTGTTTACTGTTTTCAGGCCGGTTTACCTATATTTTGTTGAAAAGAAGGGCTGGAACAAAACATTGGTAGCATTGCTGATTATTTTCATCTCACTTATTGTTATCGTAATCCCGTTTCTTACGTTAAGTTTTATGGTGATTGGAAAAATTTCCAGTATCAACCATAACACACTCCCCATACACCAGTGGACAGCACAAATTGATGCCTTTGCCAATAAAACTTTAAGGCAGCCCCATTTTGTTGAAAACACCATGCAAAAACTTGGCGGCCTGGCAACAGCCTTATTCGCTTCAGTTTTAGAAGGTGCCGCCAGCATTATATTAACGCTCCTGGTACTCTATTTCCTGCTATATTTTATGCTGGTGCAAATGCGCGATTTTGAAGCCGGATTATTAAAATATGCCCCTTTTCGCGAACAGCATACCTTAAAATTTGCCGCCGCGCTGCGTAATTCAACTTACTCAAATGTATTGGGGCAAGGCATTATATCAATAACACAAGGCACATTGCTAATTTTAGGCTTTTATGCTTTTGGCATACCTGATCCGGTTTTTTGGGGGGTGATAGGCGCATTTATGTCGTTTTTACCCGTAGTTGGCGGCCCTACACTGTGCATACCGGCCGGTATAATACTAATAGCTAACGACCATACTTTAAAAGGAATATTATTGCTTGCCTATGGCTTACTATTTATTGGCAACGTTGATAATGTTTTAAGGATGATTATAAACAAGCGTGTAGGCAATACGCACCCTATTATAACGGTTATAGGCGTGTTTATAGGCCTGCCGCTGTTTGGTATATTGGGCCTGGTTTTTGGTCCGGTTTTGTTATCGTATTTTTTATTGCTGCTCGAAATTTATGAAACTAACCGCCTGGCTGCCGACAGGCTGGAGCGCATAAGAACAGGTGGCGAAACGTAATTTGATTCAAATAATGAGCTATTTAAAAAATAATGTTAAATTACACTGAACGACAATTTGGCGTGAAATAAATACTTGGCAAGATATTTAACCGTTATAAAAACAATTTGTCAACTTAAAAATTATAATAACATGAACGATAACTCAAAAGTAGTAATTGCACTGCTTGCCGGGCTGGCAGCAGGGGCAGCATTAGGATTGCTGTTTGCACCCGAAAAAGGCAGCGAAACACGTGATAAGCTAACCGAATCATTAAAAAGCCTTGGCGACTCGATTAAAGAAACCGCCGCGGCCGAAATTGATAACCTGGTTGGTTTAAAAGATAAAGTTGTTGAAAATATCAAAACAAAAATCAAGGGCGCCGAGTTTGAATACCAGGACGACCTTGAACATGCATAAATTTCAATATCCCGGGTAAATAAACCTGCCCGGGATTATAAATAAAAATAATGGAAGAAGCCAACAAAGAAGAACAGCCTCAGCAGCCACCAATTCTCGATCAGCTAAAAGAGTATGCAGAAATACGCTTCAACCTGGCTAAGCTTAGGGCCATTGAGGGCGGCACATCAATAGCAGCCAGTATTATTGCTGATGTTGTGGCATTAATTTGCATGAGCATGGCCTTCATATTTGCCAGTATTACATTGGCATTTTACCTGGCCTACGTGTTTAATTCGGATTGGGAAGGCTTTGGCTGTGTTGCGGCCATTTATTTACTGATAGCCATTGTTGTAAAAATGAACAAGAGCAGGCTTGAAAGGCCAATAATTAACGGCATCATTCAAAAGATATTTAAATAATGGATACATCTATAAAAAACGCCTGGGATTTAAAGGAAGAGATAGTAAAGCTTAGGCAACAGGAACGGGAGAAAAGCGTTGCCCTGCAAGCCCGCTTTAGCAGCCCGGTAGCCGTGCTAAGCAGCCTGTATTCGCTATTTCCAAAAACCAACCATACCGGCGAAAACAGGAACAACATATTTAACCAGGATTTTGTAAGCATTATATCGCGCTTTTTAATTCCGCTTACTTTAAACAAAACGCTGTTTAAAAACTCCGGCTTTTTAATAAAAGCCCTGGTAGGGCTGGTATCGCAAAAGGCATCAGGCTATATTAATGAAGATTCGGTAGTAGGTGTTTTTGATAAGATTAAATCACTTTTCACCAAAAAAAGTGATTCCGCTAAAGACCATTATCCTTATAGCATATAGTTAAATTTCTGTCGCGTTTAAAAGCAGAAATTCTATTTTTGCGTTTTAATTTTTTACGTGGGAAAAGATAAACTAAGGCGCTTTGCCGAAATTGATACCTTTAGCAATGTTTTACAGATGGATGCCGGCAAGCCCTTTAAAGGCAACTGGGCCGCTAATCAGTTTAAAAATAACAACCCGGTAGTACTCGAGCTTGCCTGCGGAAAAGGCGAATACACGGTAAACCTGGCACAATTATTCCCCCATAAAAACTTTATAGGTGTTGATTATAAAGGCAACCGCATTTGGCGCGGCGCCAAAACCGCGCTGGAAGAAAATGTAAACAATGTAGCCTTTTTGCGCATACAGATAGAAAACCTGGTGGATTACTTTGCCCCCGGCGAAGTTGACGAAATTTGGATAACCTTCCCCGATCCGCAACCCCAATTAAGCCGCGAAAAAAAACGGCTCACCTCGCCCCGCTTCCTTGATATGTATAAAATTATATTAAAACCCGGTGCTTACATCAACCTCAAAACCGATAATGATGCGCTACACGCCTACACCGCCGAAAAAATCGCGGAGCTAAACCTCAGCCTGCACGCAAAAACCGAAGACTTGTACCACTCGCCTTACGCTGATGAAGTACTATCGATAAAAACCTATTACGAAAAGAAATATTTAGCCCATAACAAAAACATTAACTATCTTAAATTTTCATTTGGGACGTAGGTCGGGGTGTCATGCTGAGGCACTCGAAGCATGAGCGCAAAGGCCTGTTGGAGCAGTACGGTAATGTCGCTCTATAAAGATCCTTCACTACGTTCAGGATGACAATTGGTAATACTATGGATGATATTAATTTTTTTGATAAAGTTTACCAGGTTGCAAGGCTGATACCGCCCGGCAGGGTAACATCGTATGGCGCTATTGCCAGTTATTTGGGTACTAAGGGCTCATCGCGCATGGTAGGTTATGCTATGCAGGCCTGCGGGAATGCAAAGCCGCCTGTGCCTGCGCAACGCGTGGTAAACAGGCAGGGGCTGCTTACCGCCAAACAGCACTTCGGTGGCGACCGCATGGCCGAAATGCTGCGCAGCGAAGGCCTTGAAGTGGTTGAAGACCAGGTGCAGGATTTTAAGAACAAATTCTGGGACCCGGCTATCGAACTGGATTTAGAAAAATAATTCTCAAATTTTTTGTAGTAACTCAATTCGGTTACCAAAAGGGTCGCGAAAGGCAAAACGGCGGCGGCCGGGTATAGCAGGCTCTTCCAAAATCTCCACTTT
>Ga0302303_10000590_pt1 | contig 28211 bp, 33 predicted proteins | sample III_Palsa_E2_1_FD_194542 | JGI IMG/M metagenome (GOLD analysis project Ga0302303, IMG submission 194542) | Peat permafrost microbial communities from Stordalen Mire near Abisko, Sweden - III_Palsa_E2_1 | ecosystem: Environmental > Terrestrial > Soil > Palsa > Peat permafrost | place: Sweden...
GGGTAAAGCCGTCTCCTGATCTGCCGAGGCGGTTATGTTCATATTGCTCGATAGCGGTGCTGTATAATGTAACGGTAGAATCGTTTAGCTTTATAGTCATGCCTTTTTTGGGCAGTGTTAGCGGCCCAAAGTTGTCCTGGTTCCAATTAAAGCGCGGGCTGAAGGGGAAAACTTCGGGGTCGCGGTGGCCGGCCGGGGTTATTATAGGGGTAACGCTTTTTATGTTCGAGTAACTTTTAAAGGTTGCCAGGTTGTTGTTTGGTATAACAACTACAAATGTTTTTCCATCGGTTTCGGTTTCCAAAAGTGTCAGGTTAAGGTCGTCAAAAACCTGCGGGTTAATGTTGCGCCCATCGGTGACTACTACATAGTCTGTTTGTGATTTTGGCGGATCGAAAGCAGCTTTGCCATTTATATACACCTGCGCGTTTACAATGGTCAATATATCGCCGGGCGTGGCCTGGCAACGTTTGATAAGGGTGGTGCGCTGGTCAACCGGCGTGCCGGTTTCTGATGGTTTGTTGAACACCACAACATCGTTCTTTTTTATTTCAGTAGTGCCCGGCAAGCGAAAATAGGGCAATTGTACGCCGCTATAATAAGTTTTCATGCCGTACATCATGGGCTCGGTAAAGGGAATAGAGAACAGCGTAACAGGCATACGCGCGCCGTAGCTGAACTTGCTTACAAAAAGGTAATCGCCGGTTAGCTCGGTGCCTTCCATTGAACCTGAGGGAATAGCGTAGGCAGAGAACAATAAACCCCGGATAATGGTTGCGGCAACTATGGCAAACAGCAATGCATCGAGCCATTCGCGGCCTTTTGATTTTTTGGGTTTTGGTGCGTTTGTTTTGTTTTTTGCCAGAAATTTCCAATTCATGATAAACGGGGTTTATCATTTAGACGGATAAAATGGCGGGTTGTTACAAAAACAATATTTTTTTTCGTGCGAGTGAATTGTAATGTTGATGCTTGGTTATTTTTCATTAAAACTGTTGAGCGCGCGCCAGATGGTGCGTTCATCCTTTGCGAATTTTAGCCCGGCTTCGAACGCGGCCCGGCGTTTGCTGATGCCCCGGGTTTTTATTTGCGCCTGGATCCACAGGTATATTTCGCGGTAGAGGAACACCTTGGCGGTGATGAAACCCGCTTTGTACATTTGTGTGAATGTGCCTTCATCAAAAAGGGTGTTGGCAAGTTGGATGTTCATTTTTTGTTTTTAGTTTTACTTGATGTTTGAAGAAAATATTCCCGATACCATAGGAAATGCTAAAGTGATATGCTACGCGGTTGTAAACCTGTGTTTGCCAACCGCGAATACAAGGCATTTTGTAAAGGGTGAATTACAAGGCCCGGCTTATGGAATGGCCATTTGTCAATATAAACCCAATGGGGGTTATTACCTTTTTAGGTGTAATGATAAATGGATAGAATTTGCTGATACATGGCATGAAACAGTTGAAGATGCAAAAGACCAGGCTGAATATGAATATGCGGGCATTTATGAAAATTGGAATTTAATCCCCCTCTAAACATTCGCAATGACGCGTTTTTTGAGCCCCCTCTAAATCTCCCCCGGTAGGGGAGACTTAAAAATGTGTAAGTGATAAAATTCGAAATCGAACATTCGATCCGAAATCTATAGATTTACCCGGTTAATGGTTTGTGCCAGTATGTTTTGCTGGGTGTTGATGTCTTTAACATCCACATATACCGGCGGGAAGTTGTTTACCATTTGGTAGGCTATGGTATTGGCGAGGTTTTTTTGGTTGTTTACGGGTTGGTTATAGTAACGGTTGGCATCGCCGCCATCGGTAAAGATACCGCCTACGGCAAAGCCGCGGCCTGTGCTGCCAGTGGAGAAATCCCTGCCGCCGAAGCCTACGTTTATGGCGCTTACCAGGTTGCGTGCCCATGGGTCGCGCATGGCTTCGGATACTACTATGCCTTCGCCCGAGCGGAGATGGGCGTTTGTGTTATCGGTACGGCTGTAGCCAGGCAGCAGGCCGCCGCGCCCGTCGGACATGTAATGCAGGCCGCCGGCGGCGTAGGCGGGTGGTTTTTGGGATGCTATTTTGGCTATTTCAATAGCGGTTTCGGCAATTATGGTGGGGATGTACAGTTCGGCCAGTACGCCTGTTTGCGCGGTGCCTTTGGTGATGGCCAGCGCGCCGTTTATAACGGCCTGCGCTATGGATGCTTCCTGATCTTCTTTAAATGCTTTTGCCTTTATCTGGTTCTCCTGGTCTTTATATTTTTGCTCGATGGCGATTTTTTGGGCGCCGGTTAGGCTGCTGTTACTTAGCTCGGCGGTTTGATCTTTTTGCAGGGCGGCTATTTTGGCATCGGATTGTTGTTTGATGCTGTTGCTGAGGATGGAGAACGCGGCAGAAGATACTTGCTGGGCCATCTGCAACTCGAAATCTTTAAGCTGCTGGGCAGATTGTTTGTCTTTAACGGCTTGCTCTATCCTGTCGGCATCCTTTTTTGCAATGGTTTGATTAAGGCGTTCAGTTTCAATTTGTTTTAACGCATCGCTGGTTTTTTGGGCATCGCTAATAACTTTGGTGCTTAAGGCTTCATTATCGCTATCGCTTAAGGTTGGGTCGTTTGGTGCTGATTTTGGGATGTCAGTAGAGGTTCCATCAGTATCTTTGTCAGGTCGATTACCGTGATTAACGGATGGCTTTTGTTTTGTCTTGAATTTTTTTGCTTTTCCCTTAAAATTTTCCATGGCTTCCCCCGCACCGCTGAACCCATATTTATATGCTTTTGCTATTTCGGTGCCGGTTTGGGTTATTTCGTCCGTAACATCTTTAACAGCTTTGCCAATTTTATCAGTAGCACCTGTTACACCTGTAAATGCCTGTATGGCACCATCGGCCACTTTTTTAAAATCAAGGTGGATAATGCCATCAAGTATAGTACCAAAAGCTGTAAAACGGTTGATGATATTTTGTTCTATCATTTTACCCAATGCCTTAATTGATTCAACAGGGTGGGACACCGCGTTAATAATACCATCTTTAAAAAAGTCAAAAACCGCCCTCACCTTATTTACAACAACACCTATGGCGGATATGGCACCATGTAAAACTTTGCTGCCTGTTGATGATTTAATAAATGCATCAAATATCATTTGCAGTATCTGTAGCAAAAAATCAAAGCCATCGGCCTTTAACGCTGTACCAACACCCGTTAAACCATCTTTAACAACTGCCAAACCCGTTTTCATGAGGTTAAACCCCTGCGCGGCATCCTGCAAACTTGGCCCAAACTCGCCAGAAACATCTTTTATCTCATCAAAAGATGTTTTTAAATGATCCATCGTTAGCTTGTGCGCATCAAAGGCACCTTTGCTGCTATCAACGGCACTTTGCTGCTGCTGTAAGGCGCCGGTAAGCGAGCTTAAATTGCCTTGCAGGTTTCCGGCTTGCTGCGAGTTATCGGCTAAACTTTTGCTGTTTGCATCAATAGCAGTTTGGCTTTGTGTTGTTTTGGTTTGATGTTGCTGAACTGAAGCGGATAAAGTATTTATAGCGCCATTTAATTCATTTACCTTTTTTGAATTGTCGCCAACTGTTTTGGAGTATTTATCCTTTGCAGAAGTTAATGCTGTTATAAGCGACTGGTTTTTCTGTAAAGAGGTTGAACTGGAATTTAAAATTGATGAATAACTGTTTAACTGGCTGCTTGCATTCTGAAGGCTTTTTTGGTAAATATCAATCTTATCAGCGTTGTTTTGAAATACTGCTGAATTTTGATTGCCCGTATCTATAAGTGCTTTTTGCTGCGTTTGGAGGTTATCAATAATTTTATTGAGGTTAGTAACACTTTGCTCCAACTGATCTGTCTGGGCGGTAACCTGAATTACGATGTTTTTGCTTAAGTCGTCTGCCATAATTATAATTGTGATTATTATGCCAATTGGCATAGTTTGGTTTTAAAAATAAGCCTGGGCAGGCTTATAAATATTCAGTTGCCTGAACTTTAGTAATCTGATTTTTCTTTTGCTTTTTGTTGTGTCCTGTATATAGCAGCAAGGGATTCATCAACGTAATCAAGTTCTACATGCATTTCTGTAGTAATGAATGCCTCAATAAAATTTTTGTTTTCATCCATCCATTTTGTATGAAAGTCTATTTTCCCTGCCGATAAACCCAATAGTTCATTGCCATCGCCTTCCTGGTATGGAGAAGTGAAATTCCTGGTTGTTTTCCCTTGCCCATAAACATCATTTAAATCTTTTACTAAGTCGGCATAATAACCTGGGATTTTTGCTTCAACATCTGTAGCGAAAACATAATCAGCTTCATAAGCCTGATTATTAACAAAGCTTATAATAAATGCAATGGATTCCCTGTGCCCTAATTTAACGTTTTCAAAATAAAGCATATCCTGTTTGCTGTTTGATTTGTCATATACGCCGCCTTTAGCCCTAATCGCAGCAAGTACAACAGCTTTACTGCTGCCAAATTTGATACCTAAAAAGCCATCAATAGGTTTGGTGGTTTGAGCAAGGTTAAATAAGGGGATGAATAATAATGTGATAAGTAAGATTTTTTTCATTTTTAAAAGTTTATCCGTAAAAATAAAAAATGGATTTGGGTTTTGCAAAAAATATTAGCAAAATGTTTAGTGAGTATTAACTCAGAAGACATATTGCCGAAATAACCAGGGTATTCGGCCTGTAATTCCATTATTGCCTTTTTACGTTCTTGCAATGATAGTTTTTGATCTTGTGAAGCACTGTAGAGCAATTTTAAGTGTACTAATTCTTCCTGTGCATTCTGATCGCCTGTTAACCTTGCCTGAGTTACTGCTTCAAGTACTTTTTTATGATCCCGAAGCGTTTGGCTTAGTGCGCTTAAAGTAGTGTTTCCCTTGAGCATGTTGCCTACCCATTTGAGAATTTCGGGGCCATAGGTAATGAGAATCGATAATCCGGCTGAAAGTGATGCTTCAAATAAATCAAATGAAGCACTTAGTATTTTTATTGTATTATTCCATGAAGAGAAAGAAGAAGCCACATCAGCTAATTTACTTTTTGCCTGACCTGATTAATTAGCAACTTTCGAAAGATCGTTACCAAGTGTGCTAACACTATTAGCTAAGTCATTTAGTGGTTTTCCCAAACCATTAATTGTACTTCTTAAATCGGTAAAAGCCGCCGAATATTGATCGATTTGTTGTTGCCCATTATTCCTGACTTCAATGTCAATAGAAATTTTTTTATTTATATCGTCTGCCATAGTTGTTATTTAGTATAAATTTATTTTTGGATATATTAAACATAGGATTTATGAAAGTATTGAGATCAGAAAGTTTTTCAAAGCATGGAGATTTGGTGAAATTTGCAGCAAAGTATAATATTCAGAAAGAGGATATTATTTTTATTACTGCAGATTATGGTGGTTTTGTTCTTTTTTTTTATGCATAATTAAATTATGGTATGATTGTTATTTAAAAAATAGCAATCATTGTATGCCATTTGGCATAGTTTGAATTTTAGAATTAGTAAGTGGTTTTTAGATGGTTAATTTGTTGTTGTCCATCATTACTGACTTCAATATCGATTGAAATTTTTTTATTTATATCGTCTGCCATATTAATAATTATTAGGTGTAATTAGGTTTGTATATTTGAAAAAAGAGAATGTATATGAAAGTTTTAAAAGCAGAGAGTTTTCAAGCTTATAAGGATTTGATAAAGTTTGTAGAAAAATACAGTATTCCAAGAGAAGATATATTTTCTATCACTGCAAACGCGTTTGGCTACACATTTTTTTTTTATGTTTAGATAATCACTATAAATCAGTATAAGTTGTTTTCAGTAGGCGTGTTATGCCATTTGGCATACTCTGCTTCTGTGTTTTTAGGTTGAACTGGAATTTAAAATGGATGAATAACTGTTTAACTGGCTGCTTGCATTAATACATGGCTTACTGTATAGCATTCTATAAACCTGGATAATATTAATACATTCAAATATATGAAATAAATGCCATTTGGCATAATTTAATTGAAAATAATTAAGCCCCCTCTAAATCTCTCCCGGTAGGGGAGACTTAAAAAGCCCCGGTAGGGAGGGATTTAAAAGTACGGTGTATATTTTAGACTTACGAAGTTTGAAAAACTTCGTAAGTCATTTGCAGCGGGGCTTTTCTAAGCTTCTTTAAATCTAAATCCGCGCGTCTGAGAAGGCACAAGTCACCTAGCCCTTAGCCATCGCACAAGACTTGCGCCAGTGGGGGGAATTAATATCGAACACCCAACATCGAACACCGAATGATGAAGTAAAACTTCGATATTGGACATTCGGCGTTCAGTGTTGGATATTATTTAGCCCAGCCTCACCAATTCTACCTTAACGGGCTGGCCTTTGCGCCAACTGTCGACCTTATTGATGTAAAAATAGGCGTTGTGCTGCTGCAGATAGATGGGTATGAGCAGGTCGAGCGCGGCAATATCGCGCGGGGTGAGCAGGAAATAGCGGATGAGCAGTTTGGTGTTCTGCAGTATTTTTTGCAGGTCGGTATAATACTTACTGCGCAGGCCGGGCAGTTTTTGGCCTTGTGTGCTGCTATCCATGTCGCACCAGCAAAGGTTATACGGGCCGTCGGGTTTGTAAAAGTAGGGGGTGCTTACCACATCGTTAATTACAACAGTGGCACCGCTGCCATCCATAAAGGTTACTGTTTTACCCAACTGGCCTATGTTAAGCTTTTGATCGATAAGTAAGCGCGGTTGTACGCCGATGGTAAAATCGGTACTGGTGGATGAGGCATCAATGGTGGTAATTTGCGCTATGGTGCCGCCGTACCATGGCCGGTTTAGCGATGGGCCGAATTTGCTTACGATAAGATCGGTAGGCACGGCGCTGAGGGTTTGATCGTTGATGATCAACTGATCCCAGCCAAATTTCAGGGGCAGGATGTTGGGGTCGGTTTGATACTCCATCTGGTTTACCTGCCCGTAGCTGCCCAACTGAAAGTTTACCTGCTTGCCCTGATCGATACACTTTGACGACCAGTCGACAGCTACGGGGATATTGCTTACAATATCTTTTATACTGGCAAAGGTGATGCTTTTGGTATAAATATCTGTTTGGCAAATAATGCCGAAGCGCTGCAGGGTATCTTTAAGAAAATCTGTTTGCGACATATCGGGCAGAATGCGTTCGCATTGCACGGTTTGGCCAAACTGCACGGTTTCGTTCTGTGCCGCAATTTTCCAGGTAGCATTTCCATACAAGGTAAACGAAGCGGGTGTATCGCCCTGGAACTCGTAGCCGATGTAAAGGCCCTGCCCCACAGCCAGCTCGGTTGAATAGGTGAGGGTAGTATTGTAAATATCAACATAGCCAATAATGCTGCCGCCATCGCCCGAGATACGGTTATAGCCCGAAGTAAAATCAAACTGCATTTGTTCCAGCGCGGCATCGGGCTCGCCGGGTGTTGTAAGCCATATAATAATGTTGAGATAGGAGGGATGGCTGCCGGTTACATGCCCCTGGAACCTGAGGTGCGGAACCGTTAGGGTGATTAAAATGCTTTCGCGCTGGGAGGCCACAAAACCATGCCCCGGAATAAACTGACCGGCCCAGTTTGAGCTGACTATGCCCCAGCCGATATTGCCTTTGGGGTTTTGTGCGTTAGGGTGGCTGGCGTTCAGGTTTTGCCCGAGTTGGAGCAAGGCAAACTCGTTAGTGATATTTTGATAATCCAAACCATGATCAAAAGAACCATTGCTGAACTGGGCTATCAGCAGCGGATATAAAGGGTCGGCCAATAAGGAGCCTTTAGCGGTATAGCCGGTTGATTGTACCAGCAGGTCGATGGCTTTTTTGATAAAGAAACCGGGGCGCTGGTTGCGCACATCAATGGGTTGCGTAAAATCGCCTTGACTGATGAGGCCATAATCAACAATGGGATAGATCCAGCCATCTTCGGCCGTGTGGTTTTGGCTGCCTGCCACATTTTGTAAGTCCCACTCATGGTCGAATGGTTTCCAGGGCAATACGGCGCCGTATTGGCTCCATTGGCTGGTGCTATCGCCCATATCAGCTATCTGCCCGCCCAGGGCGTCAAAAAAATCAACATTGCCCGACAGGATGGTGAGGCTGGCGGTATCATCATCAATCTGGTTGATCTCGGCAATGGCATTGGGCAGTACCTCGATGCCGTTTTGCACCACCTTTGCAGTTAGTTGCGTATAGGGTATTTGGGTTGACAGCGCAGGGTTTTGGATGCTGATATCATCGGCATAACCTAATATGGCGCGATTGTTTTGGGTAAGCGGCACCTTGAACTGGTTACTGGTATTGCCCTGCTGGTTCTTTACTTCGGCCAGGTCGTTGATCTGGAAAGTAAGGGCGATGGGGCTGTCGTCGGATAGGTCGACGGGTTTGTCGTTTAGGAAGAGTTGGATATTGTTCATTGGTTCACTGGTTCATTAGTTCATTGGTGTGGGCATCGTTTTTAGTATCAAGTAGTGAGTATTAAGTACGGAATTTGGAAGCTGTAAAATGCAATTAAGAGTTAAGCATCAGAATCAGAAAAAAATCTTGATACTTGATACTCACTACTTGATACTTCCCACAATCACTACTTGATACTTTCCCATCACTGCGTTTGTATATTTATTGATGGCATATTGAACGTGATGCTGAATGGCGCTACGCCGTTGAAGGTATCGTACTCGCTGAAGGTGGCGGTGTTGAGTACCACGGTTTGCCATTGCACAGGCCCTGCGCTGAGCATCATTTGCACTTTGGGCGAGTATTTGATGGATTGCAGGCCGCGGATGTCGGCTACGCTGAGGTCTTCGGCTGTGAGTTTCATTTTTTGGCCTGCATCCTTGCTGATCACTTCTTCCACACCATCCTGGTTTTGCCAGTCGGTAATAAAGTTTTTGATGATGGTAGCGTTTTGCACATCGAGGGAAATCTCCTGGTTGTAGATGAAGCGGTAATAGTTCCACGAGCCCGTGAGGCCTATCCAGCGCATGTAAACGGAGTTTATATCGGGCGTATGGTCAATGCGTACCGTTTGCAGTTGGGTAACTTGTACGGGGTTACTGTCCGCATCGTTATAAAACAGGGCGATAGTAAAATAGTACGCGTCGCTTTCGAAATTGCCGTTAATGAGCAGCCTGTTTAAGCCTACCTGTTCAACAATTGGCGTGGTTGACAGGCTTTGAGCGGCGATGATGAGTTTAGAGGCATCCTGGTTTAAAAGCCATGAGCTATCATCATTTAGCAAATACGAGGTGATGGCATTTGTCGCCAATGGCTGGCGGTTGATGTCTAACAGCGTGACCTGGTAATATAATTGCCTGCCTGCAAGCGTTTCGCCATAAATAAATGAAAGATCGAATGGGTAGCCGATAGTGTAAGCAGGTTCAACAAAATCGGTGATCCATTTGGCTTGCTGATTGGTGGAGAATGGCACATATTCGGCCAGGTTGCCGCCGTATTTTGATTGGATCTGCCGGGCGGTGTACAGTACGTAATAAGCTGCGCAATGGTAATATATAGCGATGTTTTACCCGTTGCCGAGCCATCGTCATAACTTTCGGCATATTGGATGGTGTAACTGGCGGACAGGTTGCTATCGCGGAAATTTATCTGGGTATAATCGCTGTCGTCCTTAGCGCGCAGCAGGCTTTGCAGCAGGTTGGAGATATCGGCTGTGGTAATGCCTGCCGCATTGGGGCGGTTTACCGAGGTAATGGTAGTAATGGCGCTGGTTAAAGGATCGACATAAGTGATATTGGTAAATACTTTGTAATAGGGCCGCAGCATGTTGATGTTGGCATAGCCCGTGGCACTGCTGGTATAAGGTGTGTTGATGATGAGTGAATTGCCATCAACACTATTCACCATAAACACGCCCACATAGGCGCCCGCATTAAGGTAGATATAGATGTTTTGATAGTTTAGTATGGTGATGCCCTGCGCGGCGGCATTTGCTATAACCGTTTGGTTGGTAGTTATAGCGGTGCTGATAGCACTCATATCGCCGTTCACGGCTACTTTGGCATTGCCTGTTAAGGTATCAAGCGAGATGCCTGTTACCCCGAAATCCTTACGCTGATAGGTGAATACGATGGGATTGAAGGCGGCATTCCAGCGGCTGATATTGCTGCCGGTGAGGGTTATTGATGGATCGGCAGTCAGCAGGTTTTGCGTTACTGGGATGGTGACCGCTTGCGACAGGTTGCAGCCTTGCGTATTGGCGTCTTTTACATAAATGGTTAAAACACCGCCCTCCAAACCGGTAAATACATTGCTATCCTGAAAGGTGATGTTATCCTTTGAATATTGTATGGGCAGGTAGCTGGACGACGCGCTTACAGTTACCTGTGCATCATACGCGCCGGGCGCGCTTTCGGGTTTATCAACCGTGATGAAATTTATGACGAGGTCGCATTGATTTACGGGTGGCGCGGGATCGGGAATAGCTGATTGGTTGAGGATCTGCCAGCTATTTGTTGGCTCAGGGACACTTGTTTTATAGATCTGCACGCCTGTGCCGGGTATATTAACCGTGTTATAAGTGGTAACGCCGTTAATAGTTTGGCTGTAACTTATGGCTATATTATTGCCATTTGCAGGCTTACCTGTAACGGAATCAACAAGGTTTATAGATACGAATTGGAATCCGCTGATAATTTGGAAATTGAATTGCGCTATAATGCTCATATAGGTAATGCGTTAAGTATTTGTGAGGTGATGTTGTCTGCTAATTTTGGTAATGCCTCGTTTAGCCTAAGGTTGATATTATCGTCGCCTAATGGCTCGGTTAAAATACCGGGCTTGCCGGGGTAACCTACTTTGTCTATCTTCTTCTTTACGGCCCATGCTGCTTTGTCGGGTATGCCTTTGGCCTTGCACCATTGCTGGATGCGCTGTATCATGGGTGGGGTGCCTGCTACCGCGTTTTTGCTGGTTGGCCCACGCCCTTTTTCGAGTTCGATAAGGTAGGCGGGGAGTTGTAGCTGTAGTTGATCGCCTGTTTGGATTACGGTTATTTGCTGGGCGGTTTGGCCTGTGGCGATAGCGTTTTTGGATTGCAGGGAGTTGATGAGGTCGGTTTTTAGGTTTTCTACGGCTTCGGTTAGGATGGTGGTAGTTGTTAGGTCATTAATCATTGGGTCATTGAGTCATTGGTGGTGGTTGGTTATGCGGCTTGCCGTTTATTTGGGTTTTGAAATCGTTTGGGGTTCGACGAAATATTTTCGCCGCTCAATTGCCGCGGAGGCTATTACTTTTTTCTTGATAAAAAAGTAACAAAAAATCAAGTCAGCAAAGAGGCTTCTTTGCCGCACGGGGCCTTTGCCCTGCAAATCAGGCAAAACCTGGGCTGGGATCTATTGCAGCCTGGCCGCGCAAAGGCCGGTGCGCTGCAAAAATCCCTATGCCCTGCCGCGCACGAGCCACCATTGTTTTACCTGATTTCGCCCGAAGCTTATTTGCTGACGGGAAGGAAACTTCAATCGACGGCCTTGTGATTTTGCCCGAGGGCGGCGGCGAGTGGGTTTAGCGAGCTTTTGCGTACAAACCCCTCCCTGCCACTTCGCATCCAGCCGCACCCCTCCCGGGGGAGGGAATGGGGAAAATTAGCCCTACTTATGAACTGAATGTTTCATAATACATGGTTGCCAATGTGATGGTTAAATTAACACCGGTGCTGTTTACATCGAATTTGTTGTAGACGGGCAACGACCGGGCTTTGTCGCCGGCTTTGATGCGGAAATAGCGGCCTTCGCCTTCGCGATATTTTGATGCTTTTACGATGAACTCGTTAGCCAGCTGCAGGGCCTGGGTTACGTAGGTTTCATTATCGGCTGAGTATTGGTCGAATTCTGTTTTGAAGAGGAATTCGAGGTAGACTGAAAAGTTATTGTCGACCGAGCCGTTTACCTGCGGTGAGATATCAACAGGTTGTAGTGGGTACATGAAAACGCAGGGGAAGGATGCGTCGTCGGCCAAAAGGTTGAGTTCGTTGACGGTGCCGTAAACAAAGGTTACCGGGGTGCTGAGGGTTTGGGTTATGGATTGGATCTGGTTGCGGATCATGGTTTTTCGTTTATTGGTTCAGTGGTTAATTCATTGGTTGGATGTTTACTTGTCGCTTGGTATCGCTAGCCGCTAAGGCTTTGTTCTTTTGTCTTGATACAAAAGAACCAAAAGATCAAGTCGGCAAATAGGCTTCTTTGCCGCACCGGGCCTTTGCCCTGCAAATCAGGTAAAACCGGGGCTGGGATCTATTGCGGCCAAGCCGCGCAAAGGCCGGTGCGCTGCAAAAATCCCTATGCCCTGCCACGCGCCTGCCCACCATTGTTTTACCTGATTTCGCCCGAAGCTTATTTGCTGACGGGTTGTTCCGTTGCTAACAAGCTTTTCTAAGCTCCCTCTAAATCTCCTCCGGTAGGGGAAACTTTATAAAAACTTGCGAAGTTAAAGTCCTCCCTACCGGGGAGGATTTAGGAGGGGTTGGGGCTGGCTGTTACCGTTGTGCCTGTAATAGTTCGCTATAACGTTTTTGGTACTCTGCCTCGGTTTTGTTGAGGAGGAGCTTGGTAAGGACACGCTCGTAGGGCATGTTGAGGATGGCATCCCATTTAGTGATATCGCCCGAGGCGAGGGAATTTATGGTGTTGATATATTTGAATTTTTCAAACGCCCGGATACCTGCCTTTTTCTCCAATATTGATGCAGGCGCTGCAAGAAGCTTGTTTTCTGTTTCAATAAGTTGGGATAACAGGTAAAAAAATGTTTGGCTATGGGCAGCGCCTCCGTTACCCTTAGTTTTTTTATTTCGGTGCAAAATTCTTCGGCTTCGTATTCATTGTATTTTTTGCCGGTGGCCCGGCAAAAAAAGTAGTGGGCAAGCAAATGGCAGCAGGCCTTTAACGAGGGATGGAAATGCTCCTTCCAGTGTTCTTCGCCATGTAGCTTTATGGTTTCGTTTATTTCGTCGGCAATGATATCGCGGGCGGCCATAAAAGCGCCTGCGGGTTCAACCGAGAGGTTGTGGGTAACGTTTACCGTAACTTTTCTTTTGCCTAAGATGAAGTTTACTTTTTTGGGGATGACATCGCTATTGTAAAGATATTTTATCTGCTGCGAGAGCGATAAAACGGAATCGCCAAATACCAGGAAATCGTGGATGTTTTTGACGGTATGCAATTCCTCCATCGCGATGCCCGACAGGATGCTGATGGCATCCAGATCGTTTAGATAATGCTTTTGCTGCATATCCATCATCTGCCCCAAAGTAACCTCATTTAATTGTGTTGGTATTTTCACCAGCAGCTTGCCATCGGTTGTTTGTAAGGTTTTTTCTATCATAGTATAAAATTTACAGCCTCATCCTTCCATTCCCTTTGCTGCTGATAGGGCATGCGGGATTTGGGTGGTGCTAAGTTATTTATTTTTAGTTTGTTAAGCGCTATATATCGCAATGCATCTATCAAATGGTTATATGCATCTACAGGTTCATTTACAGCTTTGCCTGATCTGTCGACCTTCCATTTATAACGCCCTAATTCTTTACGCAGGTTTACGCTGCGGCGGGTTACATTTATTTTGTAGCGGCGAAGGATATCGATAGAGTTTTTAATACTGTCGGGGCCTTTTTTTGCGCTTTTGAAATTCCAGCCCAGGCGTTGCAGCTCTTCGATGGATTTTGGTTCGGCGCTATCGGCAATAACTTCGGTGCCTTTTTTTATCCCCGCGGATTTTAGTTTTTTGGCGATATCGGGGTTGGTTAAATGCGTTTCGTATAAAAGCTCATCAACCCAAAGCTCGCCGTTTTGGCGGTATACGTCAACACAGGCAGTTTCATCATTACTATAACCAAAATCGAGCCCTATGCCGAGGTGTTTCGCATCTTTTGGGATATCCTCGCAAATGTGCCAGTTATCAAATACCAGCCCGGTTATCTTGCCCGTTAAGCCCCGGGCATAAACTTTCCACAGCTCTATATCTGCCTGTTTTAGCGATTCTATTTTGGCGCGGAAGCTATCGGTTAAAAATGGGTTATGCCGGTGATCGGAAATGATAAGCTGCACGCCGGGCTTGCCAATGAGGTTATCATGCACCCAGAAGTTATAATTGGGGTTATAGTCAATAAATATGCGTTCGCGGGTGCGTAAGGCCAGTTCGGTGTAAACATCCCAGTTGATACCGTTAGCTTCGTTCACAAACAGGTAATCACGCTTTCCTGACTTTGCATCCTGTGCGTTATCGTAGCTTTTGAACTCAATGATGGCACCGTTATGAAACTCAAAGATCCTATCGGTTTTATTATAGCTTTTTACCATGAGTGTAAATTGTGCCGAGCTGTTGTAAATCTCCATCGCGTCGCGCAGGGCACCGGCTTTAAGGTTTGGAATATCCTGCCCGACTACGGTTATTATCTTTTTTTTGTTCTGGCAAGCCAAACAAAAGAGCGCCTGTTCAATAGCATACGTTTTACCCGAACTTGAGCCGCCCTGATTTATGACCACATGGGCAGTTGAAGTATAATTTTGCCTGAATAATACAGTGGTTTGCAACATTTAATAAGAGGTTTATTTATGATAGAATATTTATGGCAGTGAAGCATGCCGGTGAATAATTATTTGATTTGCAATTGTTTGTGTATTTTATCGCATATTTACGTTATCAATTAATACCAAAATGAAATACTTTTGCGGCTTGTTGTTACTGTTATTTTTTACGTTGACATTTTTTTCATGCAGTAAAAAAAACTCGCCAACACCCGCGCCTACCATAGTTGGTAAATGGTATGTTAAAAAGATAGTTAGTGTGCTGTACGATAACAACGTGCAAACAAGTAATTATAGCTCAACCAATTATACCACCGCTGATTATATTTTGTTTAATAGCGATGGCACCGGTAATATTTCAAAAAGCGATACTACAGATGCCGAGAACGGCGATATTTTTGGTTACAGCGTAACGGGCAAACAATTGATTGTTGATGAATATCAAAAAAATGCCATTACTGTAAGGGATACCTTAACCATTACTACCTTAACCCAAAGCAGCCTTACCTGGCATAATGTAAGCATTTATGCTTATGCTGGTGATACCTCGAAAATTGTTGAGGATGAGTACCTTAGTAAATAGCTGAAAACTTATAATATTACTTCTTTTTCGCTGGCGGCCGGTTTTAGGCCGGTTTCGATAATTTGTATTTTTAATGGCTTTACTGATGCATGGCCCGGGGTTTTGTCATCATTCCAGCCCAGGTTTTTCAGGGCGAATATGGCCCCGCCCGATGAGTGCTGATGCAGCTTTTTCTCATATTCGGCCTCGATGCGCAGGCGGGCACGTTTTAATAGCTGCGCAAACCTTCCTCTTTTTTCGGCAGCTTCGTAATCATAAAGGCTATTAAAATCGAGGTAAAGCGCCAGGCCGGTAATAGTTGCCGGGATAGGTTGCTGTTCGCCGGCTTTTTTAGTTTTGGCTGTGGGTTTGGGGTTTAGGCCTGTAAGCAGGTCACCCTGTACTTGTTGCTGACCAGTGATATAAATGAAATAATCGTTGATGCGTTTGTTTAACTCATCAGCAGTGAATTTAGGATAGGTCGGTTTCATTATGTTTATAATGCCTAATGGCATAGTTTGTATTCAAAGATAACTAATTTATTTAGTATTTGCAAGCCTTTTTATAAAAAAGAATAGTGTCTGTAAATAATCAATTAAATAAAAAATTATTGTCATCAATATTTTACATTTGATATCCCGATAAAACCTAATCAGTAATTATGAAATTTATACTTTTAGTTTGTTTTTTGGTCGGGTTTTTGTTGTTTTCGAGGCATAGCGTTAAAAAGTGTTAAAAGTTTAATAATAATGTATTTATGAACAACCTTTTTACCTAATTTTACGTATTCTATATAGGAATAAACTTATAATTCTACATATGGGCAGCACGAAGTTTACTAAGTGTTTCATTTTTTTTGCACTACTGCTTTCGGGCATGATCATGTCGTGCCAGAAAGATGATGACATGAAGGATGTTTCCGCCGCTGTTAAAATTGATAGTACCCTTAATGCAAGCGGCAATTACCTGGCCGTTAAAGGATCATTGAAGATAACCATACAGGATTCCACTTACATTTTTGATGCCGCCCGCGATTCGATAGCATTTGTTAATGTGCACTCGGGCGATTCGCAATACTTTGGCATTACTGCTATTAATAAAGAGCATAACATGAGCTTTGGCATTAGCTCGGCAGGGAGCGCGGCAAGTAATGCGAACACTAATGTAGCGGGCAGTCAGTTTTTACTTAGCAGCGGCATTAACCCCAATATTGAATATGCTTTAACCCCGAATGCTGCCTCCCAGGATTTTGGCAAGATAAGCCTTATTTCGTATAAACAGGATAGCGTGCTTGCCAAGGGTACGTTTTATACATTTTTGACTAAAGACAGTAAAGTGGGTGCGCCGTTTTACAAGGTTAAAGGAACTTTTAGCTTGCAATTGAAATAATTCAGTTAGCAGTTATTAGTTGGCAGTAAGCAGTATGGTATGTGTTTTAACCCCTCACTACTCACAAATCGGCAAACAGCAATAAAGATTATAACCCGTAAGTAAAAAAGCGCTTACAGTGGGGCTTTTTGCAGAGGCGGGCCGCCAAATGCGGGCTTTTTTGTGTATCTTTGGGTAAATTTTAAAACATTGATGAAAGTATTTATTGCAGGCCTCCCGCTTGAAGTGGATGAGGCCGAGTTAACAGCTGTTTTTGGTGATTTTGGGCCGGTAAAATCACTCAGGATCATTAAAGATCGTGAAACAAAAGAGAGTAAGGGTTTTGGGTTTGTTGAAATGGTGAATGAAGATGAGGCCAAGGAAGCTATACGTTGCATGAATGGCCAAAGCTATTATGGCCGCAGGATAACGGTTAACGTTGCCGAGGACAAGGGGTTTAGTGGTGGTGGTAAAGGCGGTTTCAGGCATAATTAATTAGTCTATAAAAATTATTCTTTTTTTATTGAAAGCCGGGCCTGCCCGGCTTTTTTTGTGCAATCACCAATCCCCTCTAACACCCCTAACGTGATTATTTATAAACGAACTACTTATTTAATGATAATGATTCGACGATGGTGTTATTGCCGCTAGGCACACCGCTAAATATTAGTATCAGGTTAGTTGCTGTTAATTGTGTTATTGCGGCTTGCTGGTTCACACTCGACTCTGCCAAAACTTTGAGGCTTTGTGGTTTAATGCTGCTTTGTTTGGGCGTATTAGCAAATTTAAACAGTATTGTGGAGCCCGAATTAACTGAATAAGTAAAATTTGTTGATGTGGTATCAGTATATCTCACACCAGTGCCATCGCTATTAAATTGCAGGTAATTACTCTCGAAATAGTCATAGATCCTGGTGGAGTCTAAAGTACTGCCGGTATAAGTTGCCAGGGTATCGATATTATAATACCATTTGCCTATCAGGTTGTTTATATTTGAGGTTGTGGTGGTACTTGTTGGGATATCTGTACTTGGCATATTTCCTTTCCCGCAAGCGGAAAACAATGCAATTGCTGTTGCGAATAATATAACGGTAGTAATTGGTAATAACTTTTTCATAGTTAACTAATTGTTTATACAAATTTAATAAGTTTTTTTAATTAATAATAAATATAAACCTTTATAATCATAAAGCGGGCGTTTGTGCGATATGGCCGCGTTAGTGATGGCAGCGAATACCGGCCCGTGGCTAATGCAGTGGAGTATTAGCGCACAGCACGGGCCGAAGGTAACGCCATTAGTGTAGCATATTTGATTATGTTTAATATGCTAATTGGCATAGTTTAATTATAAAAAAAGCATATCATTGCTGCCGTCATAAACTTCTGTTTCAACCATTTGGGTGAGCAGGGTTTTTAGCATGGCTTCGCGGGCCCATTGCTGATCAATGGGGCTGGCATCTTCAAGGTACCATTTTACAGGTTCATTTATCTCGATACGGGTTTGGTACACGAAGTTTTTCTTTGGATGCATTTTGGCGCCTTCGTAGCTATTCAGGTTTTCGGCCCTTATTACTTTGGCAAACTGCTTTAAGGTTAAATCGAGTTGCAGGCATTCATCGAGCGAGTTTTTAAAATCCTGTTTGTCTTCGAGCCATAGCGTTAAGATATCACCGTTAATTTCATGGTCGGCAATGCTGATACGGCTGTAATCATAATCAACGGTTATGATGAGCCACCATAGCTGGTCTTTTAGTTTTTGTGCGATTTTTATCATGGTTTTTTTTTTAGTATCAAGTAGTGAGTATTAAGTATCAAGTACTTTTTTGGTGTCAGGTAATTGGTATAAGTAGTGAGTAGCGAGTATCAAGTAAAAAGCATCAGTGTTTAAATACTTTGTACTTGATACTCGCTACTCGCTACTAATTTTAATAAAATTTAGGCGACCAGCCGGGCAGGTATTGTTGTATGGCGGCTATTTCGCGGTGGTATTTGCTGCAGGTGGTTTTAAAGGCCTGGTAGCGTAATTGTAGTTCGTGGTTTAGTGTTTCGGCTTTTGGAGCTTCGGTTTGCTGCGTTACGGTTTGCAGCGCGGAGTAGGCAATATACATGGTATAGGTTTTTGGTTCTTTCTTCGGCTTATCTTTCTTCTTATTTTCAGGATCGTGTGACATGTAGCAGGTGTGTTAGCCGGGATGCATAGCATAGTAATAAAGGGATAATTTCTTTATTAGTATATATTCTGTAATTTCTTTATTGTTCATTTGGATTTTAGATTTATTTGTGATAGTTTAGCGTTGTTTAACCTTACAAATATAAAGAATTATCTTTAATAAAATAAAGAATTGTTGAAAACTTATTTTTGCATGCTATGGAAGATCAATCAAAACCGGGTAAAATAAAAAGGGTTCGTCCTGAAACACTGGAGTTTATTATATTATATAGCCAGCTTAGAGGGAAGGCTTTTAGCGGCAATGCCCAACTTGCCGAGGCGTTGGGGTTTAATTCGGCCAGCTCAATAACAGAAATTATTAAGAGCCGGCAAAATATCGACCCCGAAAAGTTGCGGATATTTAAAGAAAAATACAAAGAGTTTATTGAAAACAGGAAGTCAACAGAAAATACTGTAATAGTGAAGGCCGAACCGGGCATACCTATGTATGAAGTAATAGCAACAGCATCTGGCGTGGAGGTTTATAATGATATTAATGATACGATGCCTGTGGGCAGAATGAACTTTCCAGGAATTGAGGAATGTGACTTTGCCCTGCCGGTTTGGGGGCACTCGATGTACCCTTACCTTGAAAATGGCTGCTGGGTGGCATTAAAGGTGATACATGATATGAAGATATTGCCCGGTGAAGTATATTATATTGAATGGGGCGATTACCGCATGTATAAACGATTGCTGGCCGGCGATAATGAGAATGAGGTGATAGCGCACTCAGATAATGTTACCGAGATGATTGGCAACTGCTTAAAGTACGCGCCATTTGTGGTGAAGATTGATGAGATAAAGAAATTGTGCCTGGTAAAGGATATTCATAAGAAGCATAATCATTAGGGAAGAGTCGAAAGTGGAAAGTAGAAAGTAAAAGGTGTAAGGGTGGAGAGCGGTGGTTTTGATTTGGGAATTGCTATATTTAACTGAATTAGTATAACAAATAACAGTACTTTAATTATGGCCGGAGTAATACAATTTCCTTACAGCAAAAAATCGGGCTACGCCGGGTTAACCGTAATGTTTATTTTAATGTTATTGCTGCTTAAAACCTGCATTAGCAATTATTTGGCGCATGATATAGCCGGTGCCGTGGTATATGGTGTTTTCATACTGGTTGTATTAGCTGTTTTTGTGTTGATGGTTGTTACCAGGCTTGTACCGGCCCTTAAAGGCGAAATAGCCCTTGAGCTGGACGAAAACGGCGTGAAGGATTATATACGCAATATTGTATTGGATTGGAAAGACGTTGACGATATTGCCCTTAAACCCGGCAGGAGCAGTGCTATGCTGATCTTCGAGCTGAAGTTTGATTCGGATTTTGGTAAGCAGGTACATGTATCATTACGCTGGGTTGAGGGTAAGGATCAGGAGATTTATAATACGGTGCTGAATTATTTTGATGATGTGGAAGGGATAGTGAGGGAGGACTGAGTTGTGAATTTGAAAATGTGTTGATTTGAAAATTTGAAGATGCAAAATGATGTGCAGATATTCGAATGTGCAAATGTGCAGATGGTTTTAATTTGAAGAGGTGTTGATTTGGGAATGTAATAAGCAGATCAATATTTAGTAAGGTTAAGCACACTCATGTTATTTGAATTTTTACTTTTGGATTTTTAATTCAAAAATATGATCATCCGCCTTGCAACCCTAAATGATATTGAACCGATAATGCAACTGGTAGCCGGGGTTGTGCCTGTAATGAACGCTTTGGGCAATTTTCAGTGGGATAGCACTTACCCCAATGCTAAGGTTTTTGAAAATGATATAACCCTAAACCAGCTTTGGGTTGCCGAGGTGGATACTGATATTGCCGGTATAGCCGCCATCACCACCGACCAGGAGGCCGAATATGCCACTGTTGGTATGGATATTACCCAAACCGCCATAGTTACGCACCGCCTGGCTGTTAGCGTAAACCACCGCAGGCAGGGCATAGCCGAGGCCTTATTGCTACAGGCTGAAAAAGTTGCCTTACAGCGTGGCATTACCATTTTACGTATCGATACCAACAGCAATAATAAAGCTACACGGCTGCTTTTCCCAAAACTTGGGTATGAGTTTATGGGTGAAACAGGGCTGGGTTTCAGGCCCAATTTGCGGTTTTATTGTTATGAGAAGGGGTTGAGTTAATTATTGAATTATTGATTGATTGAGTGAGTGAATGAGTGAATGAGTGATTGAACGGGGGGATGAATGGGGAATTGATGATTGGATGAATAGTGAGCAGGTGTGGATTTTGATCGGTCAGTAATCGGTGAGGGTTTCGGGAGTTGTTTTGTCGAAGTAAACGTTTTTATTGGTGCGTGTTGTAAAATATTGGGGATTGATATTGCTTTTTAACTGGTAAGCGCCATCGGCAAAAATACCTGCACCAAAGCCGCAGTCGCCATGAAGGGTGGTAATAATTATTGTATTTCCTTTTTTTACAAATGCAAGGTTGCAATCTTCGGTAGTATCTTTTGGCATATATTCGTAATTCCCTGTTGCTTTATTGAAGGTCAGCCTGTCGTAAATAGATCCTGTATTATAGCCGGGTACCCCTGCGCAGCCTTCAAGATAAAATAAGATCTCTCCATTAGCTTTGTAATGAATATTCAGGTGCTGATATGCCGAGGTTTTTCGGCCATAATTAACCGCGTAGCTGCCCTGCAGGTTTGGTAAGGTAAGCGTTTGATATGATGTGAGTATTAAACTAAAAAGTATTAATGTGATTGACAGAATAATTAAGTTTTTTTTCATAATATCTTCATATTAAATTTTTAATAAAGATATATTATTTGTGAGTTTTTGTAAATAAGCATCTTTTACACTACGGGTAATATTTTAGTAATATGTAAAAGGTGGTTTTAAAATCAGATTAATTTTTATGATTTATTGATATTTTTTTGCTGCCGGCATTAATGAATATATGTAGCAAAGCAATTTAGTGTGTTTAAATAAAGTAAATACAGAAGGATTTATCAAAGAAGGTATCGAAAAAATATAGATTTTTTAATTTTTTTGCTAAACCGAATATACTTTCATAAAAAGCAATTTTTTTGATGTTTTTGTATTAAATAAATTTAAAAAATGTAAATTAGTTTATGAATTAACACAACAGCACTTACCCCAAAAAGTGTATAGACCCTTAATTAGTTTTCCTTATGGACCCAATTACCTTAGCAATTATTATTGCAATTATTGTAGTAATTATAATACTTGATTTTTACAAGCGGCAGCAGTACAGGATCACGAGTAATTTACATGCTGATAATTTAAAGCAATTGCTAACTATAACGGCACTTGATTATAAATTTAGTAGTGCGGATGCTATCAATGAAACCGACCCGCAGTTAATTACTACCCAGATTACACAATTAATTAATTGTTATGAACGGGGCGAGATGCATGCTGATGCTTTTCAGGCCCAGATGGATTACCTGTTGGATAAACTTAACTGAAAGTAAGACGACCATATATTAAAATAAAAAAGCGGCGGTTAGTCGCTTTTTTATTTTATAAGTAAATTTTTATTAATAAAATGTTAAATGTTGTAACTAGTTAGTGCCTTGTATCGTAAAAAACAGTCCCGGCAAAATTGCAGAAGGTTACCTCTGCTAATTGATAGGGGATATTTTTTAACGATTAACATAGGTACACATGGATATTATACTTTACTTTTTAGGTTTTGGATTGCTGATAGCAGTTATGATGTTGTTGCTTGATACGCAGCAAAGCCGCCGGTTTAATAAAGTTTTAAAAGATACTAAAAATGTACAGCCGTTGTTTCTGTTACGATCAGCCGAGCAAAAATTAATCTCTTTAAATGCTGTGCTATATGGGCATACCAACCAGAGCTCAAGTGTAATATCAACCCGCAGTAATGTAAATGAAGATGCGAGGCAATTGATATCGGCACAGCTTAGTATGCTCATAGATGAACATAAAAGCGGTAAAATGACGCTTAATGCTTATCATGGCAAGCTTAATGAACTCCTTAAAATGACCAACGCGGTTAAAGGAATGAATTTTGAGCGAGCCAAATAATTCCGGCTGCGATTAAATCATTTTATCATTAGATCAATCATTTCACTTTAATAGGGAGTTTGTTTATTATTGCAACCAGATATGTCTGACGAAGCAATAGTAAAACGACTGAAAGTAATTGTAAAAGACCATGGCGGGCAGCTGGCTTTGGCGCATGCTATTGGCGTTGACCAGGGTTTCATCAGTAAGGTGATCAACAAAAAGCAGGAAATGAGCTATTACCTTATCCGCAAGCTTTGTTTCCAGCTAAAATACTCGCCCGAATGGTTGATATTAGGTACAGGCGAAAAAATGATCAATAAGCCCGACTCGGCTAAATTAATTACCGAAATACAAATGCTGCGTACTGAAGTTGATATTTTGCATGCGCGCATGCGTGCCTACGAAATTGAGCTTAAGCAAATGAAGGAAAGCTATCCGCTAAAACAGCAAAAAACGGGTTAAATTATCATTTTGCAAATTAATACCTCAAGCGATGAGCGCATCATTATCCTCTGCAAGATTATTCAGTTTGTGTTTAGCGTACATGATGCCTGCAGTGCAAACCAGTATACAGATTAGTAAGGTAGCTTCAATAATAATATGATTTAATGGGATATGATCTTTTAAATTTGATAATGTTCTGCCTGCGTCGGGGATAGACAAGCCTATGAATGGGAAGGCCAAAAAAATGCGAAATATTGATAAATCTTCCATACCATGCCAGTTAATGTATAGGTATAATAAGATTGTTTTTATTTTTGTTTTAAAAAACTAAAAAATATTTATTGTATGGCTGTACGAGTAACCGAAGCCGTATAGGTAAGGCCATATAATAGTATCCCCATAGTTTAAAATGGTGCCGGTTTTAGTGTTCGAAAATTTAATTTCTTAAACCCGGCTTTGCGCTTTTTGCTGTTTATAAAGATAAACTGCGCCCAATATTAAAGCAGCAATAGCTAATACCCACACATAAGTATCAAGGGGGCAGGGGTTCATTCCGGTAGGGTCATTATCACCACAAGGCTCGCCCGGGTCGGCTAATAACAGCAGCGGGGAAAGAATTATACTTAAGATTAAAAATATTTTACGGCACATATCTATCGCAAGTTATAAAAATCTGAATATCCTATTGTTTAATAAACTTTTTAGTGCCGATAATATTATTAGCATCATCCGCTATCTGGATAATATAATCACCAGTCAGCAAGTTGCTAACGGGCTGCTGAATATTACTGGCACTTGTTTCACGGGTAATTATTTTTCTGCCTACCAGGTCGGTAATAGTTAATATCACCTTATCAGGCAGGGTAGCGCTATTTATTTTAACATTAAGCATGGTAGTAACAGGGTTAGGATAGATGGACAAAGGCTCAACCGCCGACCCTGAAGGATTAATGGTTATAGAAATAACATTACTAAAGCTGATATCGTTAAAAGCATCATCCTGCAGCAAGCGGTAAACATTGGTGCCCGCAAGCGGCGATCTGTCCAGATAACTATAACTGCCGCTGCCATTGCTTTGCAGGCTATCCAAGCCTATAAATACCTTTGAGCCGTCGAGCCTTTGTAAATTAAAGCCGGTAAGGTTTTGTTCGTTTTGGGTTGTCCAGCTAAGCTTTATGCCACCAGGAACAACTGCGCCGGTAAAACTGATGAGCCTGTAGGCCAAAGCAGCTTTTTTATGAAAAACAATTTCGAAACGATTGGCGCCAAAAGTCGTGGTATCGGAATTATTGATATTGAACAGGTATTTGGGATATTTACTAAACAGCAGCGAATCTTTTTTGAAATGATCGATCAGGTACACATCATAACGCTGGTCAAGCACGTCAAAACCTGTTGCCGACAGGGTGTCCACGCCTGTTGAATTAGCTACATTAACATATAATTTAACCTTTGTAGTTGAATCGATGCTGTGCATACGGTTGATCGCCAGCAGTTCGGTACTGTCGCTGGCATAGCTGCCCAGTGTTGCTATGTTACCGATGCCATTCAAACGTTCATCATCATAAAAACGTTCAAACCCATTTTTCGAGGCAGGCTCAAACAATACAAAAATGTTATCGGTATTGAGGGTATCCTTTGCCAGCTTAATGCTCAACAATTGTTTTGCAACGGTTGGAGCGGCGGAGTTAAATAACAACACGGTTGGCTGAGCAGTAGCTTTAGCGCTCTCATTAAAGGTTAATGTAGGTGTGCCGGTCGTTTTTGGCACCACATAAAAGCCCTGTCCACTGGTGATAATATTGCTGCCATTACCCGTTGCTGTCGGCACAGCGGCGGGATCATAAGTGCCATAGTTTTTAGTGCGGTAATCAAACTCATAGATCACGGTAGCCATATTTTGAAGATAGATACCCGTGGTGCTGGTTGTTGATTGCTCCTTGCTCCAATCGATACTTGATGGATAAGGGTTGCCCACTAACTGGTATCCTGAACCGGTACCAAGAAGTGTTGCTGAATTGTTTTTCCAAAGTTTTACAGGTATTTGACCTTGGTTGATTGTTCCTACAGCAGTAGGAGTGGATGTGGTAGGATTTGAATTTGTGCTTGCTACGCTGGCATTATTACCTATGTAATATGCCATAACGCCATTCCCGGGGGGAATGCCGTTACCGGTAACAGTACTTGTTGTTGAATAATTATCGCTGTTGAAATAACTGATCGTACTGGTTGTTGTTAAGCTGGCAAGGCCTTTAAAGGTGCCACCGTTATAAGTAGTGCTGTTGAATGAGGCAGTCCCTGTTTGATCATACAAATAGATGGTAGGGTTACCTGTTTTTGCGGTAAAGCCTAAAGATGTGGCATTAGTAAGCGGTGTACCTGTATACATAGGTAAATTGCCTGTTGTAACGCTTGGGTCGTTATAGCTCAGGTAATGAAAGCTGGTATAACCGCTTTGGTTTACAGGCGATGAAAAAAGCCTGTAGTTGCGATTGCCACTGGCAATAGTGCCAGGAGGTATGTAACGTTCAACATTAAAAGTTCCGATCAATGAAGGATTGGGGTTAGCGCCATTCGGCACAGCGCCTATAGTAGCTGAGCCATACGTATCAGATTGTAATGTAAAAGTGCCCGAAGAATTCTTTACAGAGCAACTGGTTGAACTTGGATAAATTACAGATGTTGAACCCAGGAAAAATATATTGTTGTTAGTAATATTATCCGAACTGGCACCCAAAGTGATCGTACACGACGAGCCTAAAGTTTTGCCTGCATAAAAAGTACCCGTACTTTCATTGGTGATGATGTTATTATTACCTGAAGAGCTAAAGTTAATGGTTGTGCCATCATACGCGGTAAATGTGCCGAAATTATCAATATTAAGCACCCCATTGGATGTAAGGGCGCTATTATCTAACGTAAACTGCCCCACCGATGACGGAGAACTATTGTTGTTATTTGTTATTTTGGTAGAATTACCTGCACTAGTTAAAGTAGAGGAATTTATACTGAACTGCCCGCCAGTATTTACTATTGCCGAGCCTGCAACGCTGGTTATAGTTGCCGATGTTATGGAAAATGCACCGTTATAATTATTGGTAAGGGTTGAAGGGTTTCCGTTTAACTTGATGATGGAATTGGTGCCTGTGCTATTTACAGTAACCGTACCAATGTTGGTAATATAACCACCAGCTTCAATATCTATTGTTGACGATGTACAAGTGAAGGTACAGGCAGCAGTAAGATTATTAATGTATGAACCATTGTTAAAGGTCATGCTTGAACCCGACACTTCGCTTATAGAACCAGAATTGTTGATATAATCACCAGCTACGAGATATAAAGTTGAGGCATTTAGCTTTATTTGGCCGCCTACTTCGTTAGTAAAATAAAAAGTATTGCTAGTAGTAGTAATAGCTGAACCGCCAATGGCACTGATTAACCCGAAATTATCAATACCCGACCCTCCGGCGGCACTGAAAGTAGAGGCGCCGCTAAGGTTAATGGATGCATTTACATTGTTGGTTATAAGGATGCCGTTATTATTACCTGTAGACAGTTTGGCCCCGGAGTTCAGATTGATCTGGCCGGAGTTTTGAATGGTTACAGGCACACCGCCTGCCAGGTTTATATTTGCTCCGTTCAGCGTTATTATTCCGGTAGTGCCATTAATAATATAAGATGGATTAGAGGTTGTCATAGTTGATGCGGACGCAAAGGTTATGGTTCCGGAATTGGACAGCTCTATATCATTAGAGAGGTTTAGTGAACTGCTTCCCGTAAATGCCATTGTACCACCGTTATTATTAACTATAGTTGCAAAAGCCCCGGATGCGCTTGGGTATTGCGTTGACAATCCTACTCCTGTATAGGTAAGATTCCCCGTTGTATTTAAAACGCCATAATAGCCATTACTACCGTCAACTGACATAGCCGAAGTAAAATTGATGGTGTTATTTGCACCAATGGTTAGCAATGCGCCCCCGTTGGTATTATTAGCGTAAACTTCTGAAGCACCATTAACTGTTGTACCGCTGCTTGTACCACCATTCCATGTCATTGCACCTCCGGAGTGAATTTGCACACCACCAATTTTATTACCGCTTGCATTGGTTGTTAAAATATTGCCTGTAATATTTGGGGTGGAGGCTGGTATTGACAAATTGCCGCTACAGGTAAGGGTACCGTTAAACGTAGCGGTACAGTTGGGTTTGTTAAATGTTATGTTGGCTGCTGTAAAGGGTACTGTTGAAACGGTAGTTAATGTACCACCATAAATGTTTACAGCATCGGCGGTTCCTGTAACTGTACCGGTACCAGTAAAGTTAAGTACGGCTGTTGCCGAAGTGCCAACATTCATATTGCCGCTAACAGTTAATGTTGGGTTAGGGAGGGTTGTCATATTTATGTTGACAGTAAACCCATTACTTATAGTAAGTGTTGTTATTGCATTGGCTATCCCATTATAATTTATAGTCGCGTTTTTGCCAATAATTGCAACATCCGCAGTGCCTAAAAAACCAGGGTAACCGGCGCCCCCCCAATTTCCTGCATCTTCCCAATTGCTTGTTGCTCCACTACCTGTCCAATTGTAAGTTGTTGCGCTAACATTACTAACCCCAAAGCCAAATGTAAATAGTATCAGCAAAAAAAGTAATTGTGTTTTCAAAGTATTAGGGTTTAATCGGTGTTATGCGTCAAAAATTATGCTATGCTTGCTGATTTGGGATAAAAATAACTAATATTTTGATAGTCAAAGCTATATACGCATAGTTTTGGCAAATAGATGTCTGAAATAACAAATAATATATAAAAAATATTTGATAGCCAATAAGTGTTAATTCCCCAATTAGTGGAATTAATTTCACTACAAAGTAATTAATAACCCGATTATTAATTATCCCTGATCTTGCTAATGGGAAACGGCATAAATCAGGTGCGGCTTTGGGCTTTTTGCTGTTTATAAAGATAAACTGCGCCCAATATTAAAGCAGCAATAGCTAATACCCACACATAAGTATCAAGGGGGCAGGGGTTCATTCCGGTA
>Ga0302303_10000591_pt1 | contig 28200 bp, 20 predicted proteins | sample III_Palsa_E2_1_FD_194542 | JGI IMG/M metagenome (GOLD analysis project Ga0302303, IMG submission 194542) | Peat permafrost microbial communities from Stordalen Mire near Abisko, Sweden - III_Palsa_E2_1 | ecosystem: Environmental > Terrestrial > Soil > Palsa > Peat permafrost | place: Sweden...
CGCATTCCAGAGATGCGATTAATTCAGCCCGATCGTCCTCCGGCACAATGGGCCGCAGATCTCCTTTATTGACGCGTACTGAACTGTCTGCGTTCACAGCAACAATAAGGCCGTCCCCCAGCGACCTGGCTTCAGCCAGATACCGTGCATGGCCAATATGGAGCAGATCAAAAACTCCATTGGTAAAGACCACTACTTCCCCCTGTTGTTGGCGCTCTTTTACAACACCCGCCAGACTCGAAAGGGTCAATATTTTACTAGACGCCGGCTGGCTGTACGCCATGATGTTCCCTATCCAGGCCTCTGCCAAGCTTTGCAGCGAGCTCATCAATCACTCTGTTCGTTGAGATTCCCTTCATGCAGCGCACATCGCCAAAGATACACGTTCTCTGCCGGCATGGAACGCATGGAAGGGACCTGTCGATGAGCACGGTGGCTTCCGGATTTATTGGACCAGTACGCTCCGGATCGGCTGCGCCCGACAGGACAACCATTGGGGCTCTTACCGCCGAACCAACATGCATTGGTCCCGTATCGCAGGTCAGGAACGCATCGCACTCAGCCAATAAGGCTCCTAGTTCCCGCACGGTAAGCTGTCCGGCAAGATTCAGAATGTTTGGATGAACTGCGGTTATCTCGCTGGCAAGAGAGATTTCATCGATGTCATCAAACACCGTATGAAAAGAACGCGGCGCCCCCGTGAGCACGACCAGAACATCCTCCTGCTCAGCAAAGTGACAGGCAAGCGCTTTGAAGCGGTCCGTAGGCCATCGGTTGATGGGGCGGGAAGCAGCGGCGTTTATGACCAGGACCCTGCGCCCCCTGGCGTCAACAAGGCCAACAACTCGTTTTTTCGCGGCCGGATCCACATAGAAATCCAGATATCGATCCTGGATCCCGCCAATACCAAGAGCCGTCAACTGTTTGGCAAAGTCATCGATCGCGTGGGTGACGCTCCCTGTGGCTGGATCGATTGTTACATCTTTATTGAAAGACACCGTCGTCTTTGCACGCGAAGCCGCCGTCATTAGAACGGACTTGGCGCTGGGGTGCAAATTAACGACGACATCGTACTTTGTCCGGGAAAGCCCGTAGAGAAACGGCACAAAATGATCTACCCTTGAATCGACACCGCGCTTATCAAAGGTTATCACTCGGCGTACAAGAGGGTGGTCTGCGAGCACATCCGTCATTCCGCCCCCCACGATAAAATCTATCTGGATGCCGGGAAATGCTTGATGTACTGCTCTTAAACTCGGAGTTGCGAGCAGTATATCCCCCATTCCTCCAAAGCGTATGAAGAGAGCTTGTTTATACACCATGGAACTTTTGGTAGTATACCCAACACTATTCGCACCCGCAATGCGGCTTCCTTTCGCGGTGTTAATCGACGGTTGTGGCTGTAAGGTAGTCATTAGATTGGAAAAGGATTCAAAGAATCGACAGACAGCGACCGTACCGCTTCAAACACTTCATCGACTTCGATAGACGGCATTTGGCCATCGGCCGCAGCGATCACCCGATCTCCCTGGCCGTAGTGGCCCCATTTTACTGGATTAGTTGGGCCAAACATTGCGACAGATGGTTTCCCCAGGGCTACTGCTGCATGCAGGATGGCCGTATCGTTCCCGATTAGAAGATCGAGGTGCGAAAGAAGCCCCAGAGAAATGCGCAGGTTGGTCGCGCCGACAAAGGACCAGATCCTGTCCCGAAACTGGGCATCGCAGTCATGGAGCATCTCTTCCGATGTTGCGACTTCGTCGGGCCCGCCAACCAGGATGATGCAGTCCTGAGGAAATTCGGCCAGAAGGCGTCCAGCAAGTTCCGCGAAGCGAGCGGCAGGCCAGCGCTTTCCTTCCATGCTTGCGCCAGGCTGAATGCCGATTAACCTGCCCTGACGCCCACTTTCCGGAATTTTTTCGACGATCAGGCTTTTCGCCTTTTCCCGTTCCTCGTCGCTCACCCAGAGTTCCAGGTCCGGGTTGCCGTCTACTGAGGGCTCGACCGCTTTGAGCACGTCAAAATAACAATCGATTTCGCTCTTCTCACGATCGTAATCTACTCGCCGGTTTAGCAGTACGCCCCGCCATTCAGAGTCAAATCCAGCTCGAACGCGCACACCGCTCAGCCATGGGATGAGGGCAGAATGAAAGGAGCGATTCAGGGTTAAGCAAAGGTCATATTTCTCGGTTCTTAAACTGGAAACAAGGCGTGAAAAAGGCTCGGTCCCGCGGTCGGCCCCAATGGGATCAAATTCGATGATCTCATCCAGGTAGGGGTTGTGCTGCAGAAGGGCTCGTGCATTTTTACCTGTCAGCAAAGTGATGTAAGCGCTAGGCCAGAGTTCACGAACTTTTCGAAATATCGGCACTGCCATCAGTGTGTCTCCGATGAATCGAAACTTGGTTGCGATCAGAATTCGATGGGCATTCGTCCGGACTAGCGGTCCAATTCGAGAGGACACGCCCCTCTTTTGCCCGGTCACCGCTGCCGAGGTGTTAACGATAGCCAATGGCAAAGCTTCTGTTCGATTCCGAACGCTCTTTGCCTCTCGCAGAAGGCTGCGCACTGCAAGTACGACTTCGTCCGCCGTAATCTCCTTCATGCAATCGAACCGACCGTCGCAGGTAGGGTGGTTGTTACACGGCGAGCACGGCAGTTTATGCAGGATGACGCTCGACAAGCCATTGTAGGGTCCTGTAATTTCGGGATCGGTCGATCCAAACAGCGCAACCACAGGGGTGCCCACGGCTGAGGCAAGGTGCATAGAGCCGGAATCAGCGCTAATCAACAGATCGGACCGGCTTAAAACCCCTGCCAGCTCCATCACCGAGGTCTTGTCGATGAGATTAGTGGGCTGCTTGTCCCCACATGCCGCGAGGACCATCTCGGCAAACCTGGCATCTTCCGGGCCTGCGCCTACCAGAACGCAGTCTGTCCCTTCCAGTTCTCGGATGACCGAAGCAAACCTGTCTGGCAGCCAGCACTTCTGCTTTCTTGTAGCCCCAACATTCAGTAGGACAATCGGCCGTTCTCCAGTAACTCCATTGTCTTTGAGAAGCTTTTGCCCTTTTTGGATAAATTGAGGATTGACGGCTACCTTTAAGCCCCGGCGTTCGGACCTAATCTCCGCGGGCACTCTGACAGTATCTAGAAGTCTGTCCGCCATGTGTACAGCGCAGCTCGTCTGCTTATGCGTGAGGAGCGAATCCATTCCACGTCCGGCCAGGCCAGCCCTCACGGGAGTCCTTGCCATATACGCGGCTATTCCGTAAGCGGGAAGCGGCGGAAGAATAACGACTTCTTGATAGCGGCCAATCCGCAATATGTTGTAGAGCTGAACGAGACGTCCCCAACTCCCGCGGTCTCGCCGGACAATGATGGTGTCGACATCGGGATTGTTCTCTAGAACGCTTGCCGCCGCTCCATCCCCCACGACAGTATCTATAGTCGCTTCAGGGTGAGCGGATCTAAGGGCTGCAAGCGCCGGGGTGGTTAACAGCGCGTCACCCATATAGTTCATATTTACAACGAGGATTTTATGCATGGTGACTTATGTCGACGGAACCCCTGGGAGAATGCGAGCTCTCAAGACATTATTTACTGCAATTCGAACAGCATCAGGAGTAATGGCCGTCATACAATCGACACGGCCATCACATGTTGGTTTCCTGTAGCACGGGGAACATGGCAGGTGCATGTCCAATACGATGTGCTTCCTACCATACGGCCCCGTTCTTAACGGACTGGTCGAACCGAACAGCGCAACAACGGGCAGGCCGACAGCGCTTGCCAGATGCAGCGGTCCAGTATCTCCGCTCACGGCGACACTGCAGTTCTCCAGTACCGCAGCAAGTTTTCCCAGACTGGTACGGCCCGAAAAGTCCGCACACTGCTGAGATTTGGCGGACAACACGCCCGACGCGGAGAGCTCGTCGATAATGGGCCGAACATTACGTGCATCGTGACTATCGCCGATAAATACGATAGAGCATCCTTCAGAAATTAGCTGTCCAGCCAGATCCACCCAGTAGTTCAAAGGCCATTGCTTGTATTTGGTGGACGCTCCGATATTCAGCGCAATTCTGGGCCCGACAAGATCCCGCATTTCCTCATTGACCGCCCCAGCGAAGGTGGATCCCAGATAGGATTGGGCGGGTAAATCGGCGGGGATATCTTCGACACCCAATGCACGGACAAATCCAAGAAGAACATCTATAGCGTGCCGGTCGCCCAGTTTGCGCCCGACCTGTCCCGGAATAATCGGGTGCGTGAGAAATACCTTATTGCCCTCGCGGTTGCGGTCCAAACCAATACGGACAGGAGCGCCGCTCATAAACGTAATCAGACCGCTCATAAAAAGCCCCTGCATATCCAGGGCGCACTGATAGTTGTGCCGTCGAAGTTCGTTTCTTAACGGCGTTAAGTCGTTGGTGCGTGTCTTGTCTGAAATGATGTGAATCCAGTCCACATCCGGATTCCCTTCAAGAACGGAGGACGATTTACTTCTTACGACCCAGCCAATTTGAACCGAAGGATGAGCTCTCTTAAGCAGGGAGACGATTGGGAGCGCATGGGTGACATCACCAATACTGCTCGTCTTAACGATAAGAATTCGCTGAAAATCAGCAAGCTTTGGGCACTGTATTTTCATGGCTTAAACTGTCGGCTGCGCGCAGCACTTAAAGCGTCTCGTTGTGACGCGGTTATGTGTGCACGCTGTCTAAGGAACGGCTTTCGACAGCCACTGGAGGTCGAATCTTCCAGCGATCGTGCAGCCATAGCCACTGGTCCGGATACTCGCGCACGATTTCTTCAACCACGAGGTTGATGTCCCGCATAATGCGCTCGGTATCGGCCACCGAGTCCCCGGTGCTGTGGGTATCTATCTCCGGCTTCAGCACCATCTTATATGTTCCATCGGGCTGCTTCGGACAGAACATCGGCAGAATCGGGGCTCCAGTTTTCATGGCAAGAACGGCGGGACCGGCAACAGTTCCAGTGACCTCCCCGAAGAATGGGACAAACACGTCGTCCGACTTCTGATCCGGAAGGATGGCGACGATGCCGCCTTTACGCAGAGTTTGCAGAATCGGTCTTGGAGAGCCTCCGCGGGGATGCACGGTGTATCCCGCCCCTTCACGCAAACGGTCGGTGATCGCATTCAGTCCGGCATCGGGACTCTGGCGAGCGACCACAACAAAGTGATATCCTTCAAGTGCGGCTCTGCGCGCCAGCAGTTCCCAGTTCCCCAGATGGGCGGAGAGAAGGATCATTCCCTTTCCACGGCTCAGCAGTTCCTCAATATACTCGTAGCTGTCGGCCACAACCATTGTCCGGACCTGGTCTTCGGTTAGGTTTGGAGCCTTTAGACATTCTACGAGAGCCATACGCGAAAAGTGCTGGAACACACGCTTTGTGAGTGCAGCCCTTCCGGAGGCGGTCATATCTTCCCCGTAAGCGAGGCTCAAATTCTTGTCCGCGACTTTGCGGTATCTTTCTGAAATAGCGTACCCGAGCGAACCCATCATAGTACCGAAGGACAGAGCCAATCGCCAGGGAATATACTTGAGCGTAAAGAGCAGCAAGCCGAATGTGTTGCGCACAAACCATTGCCAAATGCGCTTCTTCACGATTTTGCCTCGCCAAAGAGTCGGGTTGTTAACGTATCCATAAATTTCTCGGGACGATCTATCTGCATAGAGATGCTTAGCGCGTATACAGGAATCGTTGGGCTTGTTTTCAACGTGCGTACACACGCTTCCCATTTCACGGCGTCCTTCTCGGTCATCACTATGGCTTCGGCGCCCGAAGATTGTGCGAGCGCGGCGGCATGGGCTACGTCGTCTGGAACGATCTTGTGGTGATCGACCCAATCCACTGCATGCACAACCCGGCATCCGGCCTCGTCCTGCAGGGAACGCCGGAATGCTTCCGGCTGTGCAATCCCAGAAAGAGCCAGGACAGGTACGCCGCGTAAGGCATCGACAGGCACTTGCGTTTTGTCTTCGAATCCGAGACGAATCAAATGTGTCGGGCTATGCCGCGCAAAAAAGACCGCAGCCTCGGGAGCATGCTGCCGCACAATCTCCTGCAAGCACTCTCTGTCACTGTCTTTCAGCGATTCAGAGCGCGTAAAAACGGCGATACCTGCTCGGTTAAGATGTTCTACCGGTTCCCTCAGCAGTCCCCGCGGAAGCGTCCGTCCGTTGTCGAACGGACAGGAAGAATCCAGAAGAACTACATCCAAGTCTCGAATCAACTGCCAATATTGTAGACCATCGTCAAGCACTATAGCATCGAGGCCATGCCTGCGCAGCGCTTCTCTTCCGGTGATTCTACGGTCTTTGCCAACGAATACAGGAACCGATGGTAGAGACTGCGCAAGCAAAACGGGTTCATCTCCGGCATCATCAGGGCCGACTAAGACAATCCCTTCGCCATCCGATACAACCTGAACGGGAAGTTTCTTTCCGCCGTGGCCTCGGCTCAAAAGAGCTAATCGATGTCCTCTGGAGACGAGCTCGCGGCAAATATACTGCGCCATGGGCGTCTTACCGGTTCCGCCGACCGTTAGATTACCTATACTTAGCACGGGGACGGGCAGACGTTCACGCCTGCGTAGTCCCGCCGTTTCCAACCCCAGATATCCGTTGAGGCCAACATCGTAGAGGTTAGAAAGTAAACTCAGACCACCCCGAATGCTTGTTGGCAGGATTCCTCTTCTGGGTTCATCTGCATCGATCACCTCCAGGAGATACTCCTGTAAAGCGCTGCCAGTCATTGTGTCTGTCTCACCGACTCGGAATTGGACGAGGTTGGGTTCGGCTCTATATGATATCCAACGTGTCTTGCAGCCTCGGCCTCAAGGACATTGATCTCCTCGGCCAGTTTTTCCGCCCAACGGGCCTGTTCCTGCTCATCGATGTCCGAAGGTATGTGGTGGGGCTTGCCGTACACGATGGCTGCCCTGGCAAATGGGTACGGAATAAGGTAGTGGTCCCAGGTGGAAAGAATGAATCTGGGAGACGCGTAACTGGCCACCACCGCGATATCACAGCCGGAACGAATGGCCATAAAAATCGCCCCCTGCTGAAACTCCCGCCAGGGTCCTCGTGGGCCGTCCGGAGTGTGCGCTAGAACCCCTCCAGCCTTGAGTTCCCTGACAATGCGGATGGTAGACTGAATGGCTCCGCGGGCCGAAGAAGATCCGCGGACGGTGTTAAAGCCAAACTTCTTAAATATCCTGTCCTGATATTCCCCATCACGCGAAGTGGAAATCATGGACCAGTATCCACGTTTTCTATACTTGGTCACTGGAATGAAAGTCGTTCCGTGCCATCCGACAAGGATTATTCCTTTGCCGGCCTTGCGCGCCGTCAACCCCGGATCTTCTCCATACGTACGACAGAAAAGAGTTGCGGAGATGCTCCTCATTACCCAGTATAGCAGCCACGATATGATTCGAAATTTCATGGAATGTCAGACAGAAACGCTCTCAGAAAGTGTTGGTCTGGAATCATCGTCGGATCGAAAATGCGTTTCATACAAGCGCGCGTACTTTCCGCCTGGTATTCTGATCAATTCATTGTGCGATCCGCTCTCCACGATTTTACCGGCCTCGAGGACGAGTATCTTATTGGCGTTTACTATCGTCGAGAGCCTGTGCGCTATTACGAGGGTTGTGCGGTGCTGCATCAACTCATCAAGGGCTTCCTGAACGAGGAGCTCGGAAGAGGCATCGAGAGACGACGTGGCTTCATCGAGAATCAGAATGCGCGGGTTCTTAAGCAGAGCGCGGGCAATGGCAATTCTCTGACGCTGACCGCCGCTCAACTGCTTGCCGCGTTCGCCAACGATGGTGTTATAGCCATCGGGCAGGACACTTGGATTGCTGATGAACTCGTGAGCATTTGCAGCCTTTGCAGCATCAACAATCATTTCGTCGGATGCGGCGGGATTACCAAAGGCGATATTGTCGCGGATTGTACCGCCAAACAAAATCGTATCTTGCGGAACAATTCCGATCTGACTGCGTAGCGATTCAATTTTGAGAGTTCGGATATCGTGGCCGTCTACAGAAATACTTCCGGCCGAGGGATCGTAAAACCGGGGAATCAAATCGGCAATCGTACTCTTGCCGGCACCCGTCTTTCCTACAACTGCAACTACTTCACCAGGCGAGATAGAAAATGAAATGCCGTTTAAAACGGGTGTGCTTTCATTGTAGGCAAAGCACACATCCTTAAATTCAATTTCGCCGCTAGTCGTCTCAAGTGCGATAGCTCCAGGGGAATCCTTCACTTCCGATTCTATGTTCAGAACATTCTCTAATACCCGTCCACCGGCTCCGCACACCTGCTCCCACGTTACCTTGATACCACCGATACCGGACAGTCCGCCGGCAATCAGGTTCAGAGCGAATATAAACTTTATCAGACCACCTAGAGTAATCTTGCCGTGTACGACCAGGTCGCCGGCAAACCACAAGGCGAACGCAACGCCGATGGCCCCTATGGTATCTGTAACAGGCCGAACTTTGGCAGCCTGCCGTACACCGGACATGTAAACGCTCTTCGCCGCATTGGTCGCGGTCTGGAATTGTCCGATCGCAGACTTTTCCGCGGAAAACGACTGAATTATCCTGATCCCTGACAGCGTCTCTTCCATTAACGTATTCACATCAGCGAGCTTGTCCTGCGTCTGTCCGGCTATCTTCCGAATGCGCTTCGACAGCAAGTTGATAGCAAAGGCCATTCCCGGAACAACAAGGAGCGCCATGCAGGTAAGAAGGGGCGAAACCTGCAGGACCATTCCAAGCCCAATCAGGATTGCGAAGGGTCCAGTAGCTGTATCTTTCAGGGCAGCCACGGAAGCCTGCATGGCAGGGACGTCGTTGTTCATTGTCGACATCAACGCGCCTGTCCGCTGCCGGTTGAAGAACGAAAGGGACAGGCCTTGCAGATGGGCGTAAATCTCGTTGCGCAGACGCAAAGCCATACGCTGTCCGACTTCCGCAAAGCCCACAGTATCGCCGTAGTCCAAAATCCCCTTAAGGGCGTACAAAAGAACAACTTCACCGCTTATGATTTTGATTTGGCTGACAGCGTGCCGAACAGCGCTCGCCTGCACTGCATGCTGGGCTGCATCAACAAAATCTTTGATAAGAGAAATGACTTTGGCTTCTGCGCTTGTTGAACCTGCGGCGCAGGCAATAGCAATAAGCCAAATGAGCTTATCAGGCGCGATCGTTCTTATCAGCCAATTTCTTACTTGACGGCCGGTTACCATCTAAATGTCCTATTTGACGAAGAAGCGCAAGCTTAGCAGCGCTACTAAAATGAATGCGAAAAGCGCCGATGTCTGTTCCCGATTGTACAGGGCCTGCTTCCATTCATATTGGCCTTCGCCGGTTGTTCTCGGTGTAACCGAAGGGAGTAGTCTCGGGACACGGTTGTAGTAGTCGAGATATGCCTGTCCAAATTTCTGCTTCAGGAAAGCCTCCTCATAGAGAATGGCCGCCAGGTGAAACAGCAGATAAAAGCCTACCATGACTGCAACACCAATTATCCCCAGGCCCGAAACCAGTCCGTATCCTATCGATAGCAGGAGCGATCCGAAATAAAGCGGATTCCTCACAAACGCGTATGGGCCTCCAGAGGCGATTGTCGAGTCCTTTGAGATGTAGCCCGCCGCCCAAAACCGGACCACCTCTCCTAGCACTACGAACACAATTCCCGCTGCATAGCCGATAAGGCCAAAGTCATTGCGGCGTAAAACGAGAGTGGCGGCAAGTAAAAGGATTGGAATTATCCACGTGAAGGTTGTTCGCTTCCTTACGAGAAAAGGAGGGCGAGAGTTCCCTGTCGTTTCAGTCGATTGTTCAGTTTGATTCATTCTTTATATTGGTCGGCTCAGGATACACAGTCGTGGGAAGCAGTTGGGCCAGCAGTTTCGCAGCACGCAAGGTCGCTCCCGGCTCCCCTAGATATTGTGTAACCAGGCCGTTCATCCGCTCTTTCAGGTGCATAAGCCGTTCCGGTTGGAGCAGCATATCAACGGCTAGTTCTGAGATGGCCTCCGGAGTAGCGTCATCTCCCAGAAGCTCGGGGAAAATACGCTCCCCGGCCATAAGGTTTGGCATCCCGGCATGCGGGATATTCAAACTTTTCTTCCGCAGCTTCCATTCCAGGTTCATCAACCAGGGGCCTTTGTAAATGATGATCATTGAGCGCTGCAGGATCATCGATTCCAGAGTAGCTGTCCCTGATTTGGTGATTACCAGATCGGACCTTGCAATCACATCGTATGTTAAACCATCACAAATCACGAGAGGTACAATTGCAGACCGCTTGCCGTCACGATTAATTTTGGCCGAAACGCTTCTTTTTTTATTGGTGAGCAGTTCTTCGGCTTCTTCAGGTGCGACCGCCATCCCGGTGTTAGTCGCAAGAGCGGGCGTGGGGTTCGGCAAGCTGGACTGGGCTATCTGAACGAGTTTACCACCAGTCTGGTGTATAAATAGATTCAGGCCTTCCGCGGCGCCGCCTCCCTTTTGCTCCCTCTTAATAATTTTTTCGACGAGTTCTCGATTGGATGCTTGAGCGAGGCCCAGAGCAAACTGCGCGCCGGAGATCCGTTTTGCGATTTTCCCGGCCGTCCTGAGCATAGTCGGGAGGTTATGCGTAATCTCCATGTGCCGGCTGCCCGGAAGCAGCGCAATCAGAGGAGACTGACGATCGAGTCCAAATCGGCTGTAGAACTCCTCATCACTAAGTTCGGGCTTGACGGTATCGAGGGCTGGATGGCCTACAAACTGAACGTTGGCGCCTCGGCTCTTCAGCACATCTTCCGACCAGGAAAACGGCGTCACGATCAGGTCTGTAGAACGGGACAGCGTGTCCTTTTGTCCCACAACCCCGATTTCAGTCTTTGGTCTTTTCCAGGATCCTGGCGGGAAATAGTAAAAGACAGGACAGAGTTTGGCTTTTTTTGCCCATTTCGCGACAGGAACGAAAAAAGCTCCCGCATCAATAAGGACCAGTATATCCGGTGGTGCTGTGCGCAAGCGCCGATAAATATCACTGCGAATGGCAAGTAATTGCGGAATGTGGGAAAGAGCATTCGCAATGCCTATTGCCGAATAGGGTGCGCAATCGAAGACGACTTCAATACCGGCAGCGCGCATATGCTCACCGCCGGTACCCCAGGCTTCCACCTGTTGTGGGTGCAGCAGTTCGCGCAAGGCCGTAAAGAGCGCTGCTCCGTGACGTTCCCCGGATGCCTCGCCCGCCAGGATAGCGAGACGAATTGGCCGCGACCCATTAGAACTGTCGCCACTCATTTCTATTCCTCCGGCAGAGCGGCAACTTCAGCAAGTCTGGCGGCACGTGCGCACACTAAACACGCGGCGCATCATTCTGCCGACCATTTGATCCAAACCGTATATGGCGAAGGAACTCCAGCAAATAGTCTCTTTCCGGACTCTGACGAACTTCAGACTCGATCGTCGTTAGTGCTTGCGTAGTGTTCATGTCGGAACGATAGAGCAGCTTATATACATGCTTTAAATCGAGACGAACAGAAGCCGAAACACCCGAACGCCGCAATCCGATCACGTTAAGATCCAGAACCTTGCTTGGCCTGCCATCCGCCATCATGAAGGGTGGAACATCCTGAACGACTTTGGAGTATCCCCCAACCATTGCGAGACGCCCGATGCGTACAAACTGATGCACGCCGACTATCCCGCCGAGAACGACGCGGTCTTCCACGAGCACGTGGCCGGAAATCCCCACCATATTGGCCATGGTGATCCCGCTGCCAAGGGTCGAGTTGTGCCCGATATGACCGTAGGCCATGATCAGGTTATTGTCGCCAATACGGGTTTCATTGCCCGCTCCGGCGGCCCTGTGCATGGTAACGTGCTCTCTAATAATGTTATTGTTCCCAATAACTAGAAAGCTCTTTTCTCCCTTGAACTTTCTATCCTGGGGAATGCCTCCCAGGACGGCGCCGGGAAACACCTCGCAATCGGTCCCAATAGTCACGTATTGCTCGATGACAACTTGAGAATGAACCCGAGTGCGGTCTCCAATAACAACATTAGCGCCGATGACGCTATAGGCACCGATCTCGACGTCTTCGCCGACTTCAGCCGTGGGATCGATAGACGCTGTCGGATGAATCTTCATGCGCGACACTTTCTCATTTCATGACTCAAAGGTGACAACATTATTTTTATCACGTTAAATTAGTTCCAAAATGTCCACGGGTTCCGGCTTAACCAGAACGAACATGATGAGCGCTTCTGCGACGATATTGCCGCCTACTCGGGCAACGCATTCTACGCGGCCGGTGTTACCTCGTGCGCGCAGCAATTTCGCCTCTACCTCAAGCACATCACCCGGCACTATCGGCCGGCGGAACTTGGCATTATCGACGGTCCCGAGGTAGGCTAATTTGCCTCGATGTTCCTTTTGGGCAAGGATCATAACCCCGCCGGTTTGCGCCATGACCTCGATAACGAGCACTCCGGGCATAATCGCCTTTTGTGGAAAGTGTCCGCGAAAAAAATCCTCGTTTATCGTAACGTTCTTGATGCCTACCGCGCGTTTCCCTGGTTCCAGTTCAATCACTTTGTCGATGAGCAGGAAGGGTTCGCGGTGCGGCAGTATTGAACGGATCGCTTCAATATCCAGGGTCTGCAACATAGATTCTCCTAACAGTAGTCTTTCCGTCCTATTCTCCCGAAATTAACAGGGACGCAAGCTTTGTATTCAGGCGGTGACTTGGCTTAATCGCGTATATATGCGCTTCAATCGACCGTCCAGTAAGGGCCAAATCGCCAATAAGATCCAGCATTTTATGGCGAGCTAATTCATCCGGGTAGCGCAAGTCGCTGTCATATCCATCGTCGCGTAATACAACGACATTCTCGCGGCTTGCTCCGAGGCCCAATCCCCTCTTATGCAGCCACTCCAGTTCAGAGAGGAAACCGTAAGTTCGTGCTTCCGATATCCCTGATCTATACGAAGAGGAATCAACCGTCAGTTCCGACACTTGCGTCCCGATAAACGAATGCGCTGGATAGTCCAGCACCACGGTCAGTCTAAGCTCAGGAGCCGGACTGCAAACTATGCTTTCGCCTTTGTCCCCGGCAACCATAATCGGGAAAAGAGGCCGTAAGGGAAGGGTCTCATCACCGTATTCAACGGCGCCCGCCGCCTCAAGCAGTTTAACAAACGGGAGAGCGCTCCCATCACCAATTGGAAGTTCCTCGCCCACGGCTTCAATAATGACGTCGTCCAGATCCAGGCCTGAAAGCGCGGACAATACATGCTCGACCGTGCTCAGGGTCCATCCTTCCGATCCAAGGATGGTGCAGCGTTCGGTCTCTACTAGATTCTTTATGTTGGCTGGAATATCCTGCCCGGTCTCGGGATTTCGAAAGACCCGGCCAGTTCTAGATGGGGCGGGCAAAAATTGGACGGAGGCCGCTTTACCGGAATGTAACCCCACCCCGTGAAACACGTCGGTAGGCGCTGCGAGAGTACGACGTCTGCGACCGGGCAGTACGGTCACCGTCCGAGCTCCTTTTCAAGAGCAATCAGACGCGCTTCCAAATCTTTTACCAATTTTTGCATTTCGGGCAGGCTGCGTATCGCCACCTGACTGCGCAGTTCATTTTGATTGGGGCGTCCGAACGGCCCACTGACAAACGACCCCTTGGGAAGATCCCCGACCACACCGGCCTGCGCGGCGACAATGGTCCCATCCCCGATCACAACGTGGTCTTTTATCCCAACCTGGCCTGCCAGAATAACTCCATCACCGATGCTGACGCTTCCGCCGACGCCGACTTGAGCCACAATCACGCAGTTCTTGCCGACAGATACGTTGTGCCCGATATGGACCTGGTTGTCTATCTTGGTGCCGGCGCCGATTCTGGTGGAACCAGTACGTGCTCGGTCGATGGTGACGTTCGAGCCAATCTCAACGTCATCCTCGATAATAACGCGTCCAATTTGCGGAATTTTGTAATGCCTGTTCTCGATGAACATGTATCCGAAGCCATCGGTACCCAGGACGCTTCCGCTGTGGATGACTACACACTGGCCGACTTCCGTATCGTTGTGCAATACGACGTGTGGGAAGATGACGCAGTTGTCTCCAATGGAGACATTGTCTCCAACATATACAAAGGGATAGACGACGCAATTGTCTCCAATGGAGACGTTGTCACCCACCACCGCCAGGGCATGAACCGAGGCATTTTTTCCAAAAGTTACATTTTCGCCAATAATGGCCGTGGGGTGAATCCCCCGATAGACTTTGGGTTCGGGCGCAAAAATACGCAGCGCCTGGGCAAAAGCGAAGCGCGGGTTCTTTACTCGAATTAGAGATTTATGAGCCAGGTCCGTGGAGCTGACGACACTGGACGCAGAAACGATGACCGCAGAAGCACGGGAGCGGCCGGCGCTGCTTAGAAGTTTCTCGTTTTCGGCGTATGTGATGTCACCATCTTCAGCATCTTCAATGCTGGAGATCCCACGGATGCACGTCGTAGAGTCCCCCTCTACGTCGCCTTCAATGAGTTGCGCTAGCTGTCCTACTGTTGTTTGCATATCGGCCACCTCAGTCCAATACCCGATCAATAGCTGTCGGTGATTAGTCGGTTGAACGCGCCGCCATTATCGCGGCTATCTTTCCGGTAAGATCGGTCCTTGTTGAGCCATTCTTAACAAATTCGATGTTCCAGTGCTTCTTCTCCGCAATCGCGAGGGCTGCGGCGCGCACTGTGTCGTAAAGAAAAGCTTCACGACGACTTCGTTGGTTGACCAGAGCTTCGATTGCAGAGTTTGCACCGCTGGTCGCGGATGGTGCGGCAGTTACGACTGCCATGCTCTCTGTGTAAGGCTTAAGTGCCTTAAGCTTGAGGATACTGTCCCTCTGGGCCGCTGAACTTTCGGTAAGCAGTTGTCTAATCTGCTCGGAAAGTCGGAGACGTTCCGCCGAAAGATGATCGCTGTCAATTTTTTCGAGGCGCGCCCGTTCGGCTCTTACCTGCGCGGGTACGAAACCATCACGCTTACTTCGAGCCTGTGCAAGCTGATCATCGCGGTCGCTTTTCGCTGCAGCAACCTCTCCGGCCAGGCTGCCGGCCAGAGTTTGCAGCTGCGCTTGTTTTGCGCTCAGTTCGGCCTTAGCTGCGTTTAGCTTTGGTGTTGGCGGAGGCGCTGAGGCCTGCCAATTGAGCAAAATCTTCTTAAGCTGCGCGATCTGAAGGTCCAGGCTAATCCGCTCCGCGGTTTGGCTGGCATATATGCCTTCGATCCTCTGCGCGTATTTCTGCGTTATAGCCGCCTGTGTTGCATCGTATTCATCTGATGCGGCTAAACTCCAAGTTTCACTTAATCTTTCAATCTGCTGGTCTCGGGAGATAGCCCGGCTCTTCGCAAGAAGCAGAAGATCGCGGTTAGCCCGTCGCCATAGTTCCTGGTACTCAGGAGACCCGAGACCGATTGTCCCCTGGGTCGTCAGCCCGGCAATGGAAGGCAGGGTGGCAAGTTGGCTATCGAAGCCCTGCGGCTTGACTGCCGTGCGCGCCGCTCCTATCGCCGTGATGTCGCTGGTTAGCTGTGCGACATTCTTCCAACCCGGTGACGCCCTGACCAGGGTATCGAGATTGACATATCCAGAAGCTTTCGTGAGTATTGGCCGTTGATCGCTGCACCCCGACGAAACGGACAGAACTACAACGGCCAGTACTACGCAGAAAGCGTTGCGCTTGATTTTACTTGTTGAGACGCTTTGTAACGTCGTCGGTAATATCATTGGCTGTGTATAGTGCCACCTGGGCATCGAAAACCACAGACAGGCCTTTTTGCTGAGCCACATCGGCAATTGCCGCCCTCACGGTTGCTGCGAGCTGTGCGGTAAGTTTGTCGCTTTCAGCCCGAAGTTGTGCAGAATAGTCGTCATTCACACCCTGTAATATTCCCGTTGCGTCCTGCCCCTCTTTAGTCAGCCGATTTAGTTCTGTTGTCTGATCGGAGGTTGGGTTCTTAACCTGCTGCAATGTGGCAAGGTCAGTGGCGTCTTTTTGCGCTTGTCCCTCAAGTATGGAGATCCTTGATTTATCCTGATCGGTAGGATTAGACTTACCAAGAAGCGTGCCCAGTTCTTGCTGATCAGTGGCTGAGAGCATGGAGTTGGCAGCCTGCTCCTTAATTTCATTCGTGAGCTTCGTCTTCAATACGTTAAGTTGGGCGTCGATAGCGGTCTGCTTGCTGGTATTCGCCAGAACCTTTTGTATATCGACGCTTCCAAAAACGGGAGCGCTTTGCGCCGTAGCAGCGGAGGCTGTTACTGCGGAGAAGCCTGTACAGAACAGCGTCAGCGCAAGTCCAACGATAGGCAAGCTTTGCGAGCAGCGATATTTCGAAATGTTAGTCATGAACCTTTCCTATCTGCGTGCCGGATCGCAGTTATTCTGCGTCCGGGATCTGAGTTTTCCGTGTACTAGAACGATGGACCTATACTGAACTGGGTTTGGCCGCCACTGCTTCCAATGGCATAGTCAAGTCGAATTGGCCCAACCGGTGTTTTTAATCTCACCCCAAGACCGTAGTCGGCGAGCGGAGTGAACTTCTCATGCTGAGCAAATCCCCCGCCCGAATAGATGCTTCCCCACGCGTCGCCAACGTCGCCGAGAATTACAAGTTGATAACTGTCCGACTTGCCGATTGGCAGTCGAAGCTCTGCCTGGCCTAAAGCAGAGTTATTACCCCAGTATCTTTCCACATCATATCCGCGGAGGTCATCCGGACCGCCAAGGAAGTACTGTTCGGAGAACGGGATTTCTTTGGCCGTGCTTTGCAGGAACAGATGGACAGCGAACACTTTCTTAGGGGCTGTCAGGTTCGTAAGTTTACGCGGCCCCTGCAGACTGATATATCGGCGTAAATCCAGACTCGATTTCAAATATGTGTGCTGTCCCGGTTCGAGCGGAGTGGGACCATTGTTGGCTGTCGTCGTATCTGAGGTTGCAAGTTCTTCGCGAATTGTAGCAAGACCGCCTGATGCGGGAGACAGGACATTGTCGCGCGTATCCGCGGAAAGGGTACCGGCGATACTCGTCGTATTTCCATTTTGCCGAATAAATGTAGCGTCCTGGGGAAGGGAAACGTCGTTTGTACGAACCGTCTCCGATCGTACGCTTATTTCGGCCCTTAAATTGTCTCCGATAGGTCGAATAATTCCGATCTGACCACCAATATGCTGTTCGGTGTAAGTGTTGCTGTCTCCAACCGTTACGCCGCCGAAGCTGTTGGACGAGAAGCGATAAACGGCCTTGTCGTAAGCATCGACATCCAGGGCTGTGTGGTGCTTATCCAGGTACGGTTCGGTAAAGCCTGCGTCTACGCTGCTTGTGCTGTTGACGTCGCCGACTTCCCAGCTTATGCGGGCCGATTCGTCCAGGCCCCGGAAGTTGGTATCGGAAAGTCCGGCCGTTCCTTCCAATTGGGATTGTGACGAATACCCGACTCCGACCGTTACGTTGCCGGTGCGCTTGTCGGTCACGGGAATGGAGATGGTAACCAGTCCGACATCGGTTGGGATCTCTTCAAAGGGCCCAACGGAATCAAATATCCCCAGGTTGTATACCTTCGTGAGGTCCTTTTGCATCTGTATTTCGTTAAGGACGTCGCCTGGTTTTTGCCGTAGTTCCCGAATAATTACCTTGGTTTTGGTTTTCTTATTCCCAGTCACCTTGATGGCATCGATATGGGCTTCGATAATCGGGATTGTTAAGACTCCCGTTTGCGGATCAAAGTTAATATCGGAGCTCACCTCAAAAAGGTAGCCGTGCTTGCGGCAATATCCTGAGGCCCTGTTAAAGAGGGCATCGAGGTCCTGGTTCAGTCCGTTTGTATTGAGGACTTGTCCATCGTGCGTATGCACCATCTGCGCGCGCAGAATGTCGGCGTGAATAGTAGGCTGCTTATCCGGAGTATTGGCGGTCAGCACGACCTTTGTTATGATGGGGTTCTCGGCAACCGTGTAAGTCAGGTCGAGGCCGCCTGCCGTGTCTGGCACTACGCTCAGGCCAATATCGCCGTTAAAGTACCCCATCCCTTTGATGGTGTCTCTGTCTTTATCGGCATTAGCCGGCACATAGGCGTCGCCAACCTTTTGCGAAATCAGGGCCAGGATCGCTTGAGTAGATACGCTTGCGTTGCCCTTTATGTTTATCTGGGCGATATTCCCCGTTGCCTGAGGGGCCTCTTGCTGCGTGCTGTCCGTAGTGTCCGAGTTCGTTCCCTGCACCGACACTCCTGGAGGAGGCGCTGGGGCGGCGGGAGCAGCCGGAGCCGCGGGAAGAGATATAGGCGGTACGACAGTGGGAGGAATCATCGGTCCTGGCTGTGCACCAATGCCCTGAGCTTTCGCAGAGTGATGGTCCAGAACAATACACGGCAGCAAAGCCGCAGAAACGAGAAGGGCGCAAGCTGCACGATTTACTTGCGCCCGGCCCAGTTGATCAATATGATTGCGTCCCAAACAGTGTTGCTCCCTTTGTCTCGCCATACGCGATGGCGACCATATCGTGCTCAATATTACGGCCGAATGTACGGCTCAACCTTTTGTCTGACCATTGCCCTTGCCCGATTAAGGCGGGTTTTTACTGCTTCCATCGTCAACCCGGTGACTTCGGCGATTTCGCTGTAGGCCATGCCTTCGATTTCACGTAAAACGAGCACTACATTGTACTCCGACGCCAGTCCGTTTACTGCGGCATCTATAAGAGCGCGCAGTTCCTGCTTCTCAAACAACTCAGCAGGCGAATATGTCCAGTCCGCCACCTCAAGGGGAGGAGCGATGCCATCTGCGCCGCCGTCGGTCTCGAGGCCCGCCCCTGCGTCTAACGATGGCCCTTCAGCGCTGCGCTGCCTGTCTCGCTGCTTAAAACGGTTCTTACAGTGGTTGTGTGCGATCCGATACAACCAGGTGTAGATTCGCGACTCTCCGCGAAACTGACCAATCGCCTTGTAGGCGGATACGAACGTTTCCTGCGTCAGGTCCGCAGCTTCGTCGTGGTCCCCAATCCACTGGTAGATGACATTAAAGACAGACTTATAATATCGATCAAACAGCGCATCAAAATCTTGTTCGGAAACGCGCTCGTCGCCTTTGCGCCGGCTCTCGCGCGACGCAAATCCGTCTGCGCCGGAACCCTGATCTCCGTCCGTTGGCCGCCGGCCGTTCACGGATTTCCAACGCAAGCGTAACCCTAAAGCTATTGCGTCATTACTATTGACAGTGGGAAGCAAGGAATGTTTCGTCTTTTTTATAAGTATCTGCGCGCTCGTTGGCGCTTAAAATGCATAGACGCCTTCAAGGGCTACTATGTTATCGTGCTGGTCGTCCGTTGAATAGCTGAGTTGCAGTCGATTAGTAAGACTGTAGCTGAGTTTCACTGTATAAAGGGGCAGTACGTTGGTCGTGCTGGACAATCCTGTTCCTGGGTCGCCGAAGGATTGAATGTATATGACATCTATCCGGTTTGTCAGAGCTTTTGTTAGTGTGACAGATGGTGAGGAATTATTAGAGTAATCGAAAGAAAAATCCGAAAGTCCCAATCCAGTTGCCACAGAGTTCTCTATAGGCCTCAGGATACCCGGTAATATGACACCAGCCACAAGATTGTTGAATTGGTCTGTCAGGCCGTTTGGACCGAGCAGGCCGGAATATCCTCCCAATGCGGCATACATTTGAGTTTGGCTCAGGTCGCCGGGATTGGACGTCAGGACGATACTTTTGTTATTTGGATTAGGATCGTTCAAATCTCCGCTAATAGTGGCGTCTATAGTATATCTGACTGGCGCATCTATTCCGGTCGCCTGCAATACCGGGGCCTCAAGAGGCTGGGATCCAATCGCCGTTGTGGTGCCCTGCCCAACCGATTGGTAGGCAGCAAGTGTGGACCTTCTCACAAAAACCGTGGCTTGTGCGTAAAGTTCAACCTGCATGCTCATTCCCTGCTGTAGATCTCCGGCTTCATCTGTTGTGGGCACAGGATACTTCAGCCTGATTGTGCTGTGTTTCACGAACTTCATTCGGGTCGAGGGCGGGATCAAGACCGTCCCCCGGTAAATGGTGAACAGCGCATCCAGTGTCGGAGCGCTAAGCTTTCCCTTTATTGTTGCAGAGCCGATCGTATACGCCTGAATGAGCGCATTGGAGACCTCGGCGGGTTTGTCCGGCACTCCGATAGTCGCCGTTACAGAATCGAAGGATGGGTCGATTGGATAGGTGGCAGGCTCCGTTTCGGCGGTCTGAGTGGGCGCCGGTATGGTCCCCTTTACGTCTGTTACTACAACAGGAGCAGTCGGTAAGTTTGCAATTACAGGCGACCAGGGAGAGCCCGTTATCTTGATAGCTCCGTTAACTTTGCCTCCGAAGGAACTGCCGTAGTACTTCGCCAGAAGGGTCTGGTTTCCGGATTCATTTACGGCGAACTTATTCGTGGCAAGAGTAAGATCAAGCTGCGGATTATTACCCAGAGTGCCGCTCCCGGAGAGACTCACAGTGCCTGATGTGTTCGAATCGGCGGTAAAGCTATCGATCTTAAACCCAGAAGCATTAAAGGCCGCACTGCCTTCAATCTTACGCAGCGAAGTATTCACTCCAAGGAAGCCAATGGACCCGTTGGTGAGAACTACGTTTCCGGTCATACCACCGGTGGAACTGTTCGGCGTAACCGTGGCCACAAGCGATCCACCGGTTCTGGCTGGATCGACAAGAGGACTTAGTGCGGCAAGCGCTCCAAGATCCAGGACCTTTAACTGCGCGGTAAGAGGCTGTGCATTTAGTGTATTAATCGACAAAGCAGCGTCCGAGTTCCATCTCAACGGCACGGAACCCGAGAAGGTGGCAACCGGCCGGCCGCCTTTGAAGGCAGATAAATCGGTTACAGTGAGGATGCGTTCTCCGGTATTGCCGACCGAGATTAACGTGATTGATCCACTGCGGATGCGATCGAGAGAGTACGTCTGACCCGAGTCTTGTGGCGGGATCTGTTTGGCTAGCACAGAAGGCTTGTGAACCTTAGATCCAGATCTAGCCCCCTTCTTGCGATTTGCGGATGGAACTTCCGCAGTTTGAACGGATAGAGCGGGCGACATTATGTCCTGTGCGGATTTCAGAGTAATGGCAGGCTTATCCAATGTAACAGACGCTGTAAGGTCGGGCTCCTTGGTTGGACCGGACGCTGTAACAGTCAGCGAACTGAGTTCACCGGTGAGGGCTCTTGATCCGGGAAGATAGGCGTTGAACAACGAGAGCGGTATCCCTGACGCGTCCAGAGTACCTTGAATTTTTCCATCTAGATCGGCGTTGCCCTGAGCTTCTATATACGCTCGATCGCCCGTTGCACTGAAATTTTCTAGAGTAACCGTGCGTCCGGACATAGAGCCCTGAGCGGTCAGCCCATCAAGCGGCAGTCCGGCTATTGTAATGTGACTCGCCGTGAGCACTGCGTCGGATAAGCGTATACCGTGGACGCTGGAGTTCAAGGTTAAGTCTACAGACTGCGCCCGGTTCTCCCCCACCGTCAGGTTCGCAATATGCCCCACCGTGGATACGTTTAAGGCATCCAGATTTCCCTGCACTTTTATCGAATCTGCAGACAACTCTCCGGAAAGGGGCTGAGGGATTCGGTTATAGTTATCAATTATTCCCTGGACAGCGGACGTATTCGCAAGGGAGCTGCCCTGCAGGGTGTCTATAAAGTGCTTAACCGTTTCGGGAGAGTCTATTGGGATGTCCGCTTCGAGGTCCAGGTAGACCGGCCGCTTGAGATGGGCGGCAGTTGGGATCTCGAGCTTGAAGGAGTCTATCCTGTACGTTGTTTGTCCAGCGGCACTGTTGTAGGTCTTCGGCCGTGCCAGAGTAAAGACCCACGGGTCGCCGGTGAGATCGATCACGCCGTCGTCGTACCGCGCAAACGCGGACAGGTCTGCGAGTCGCTGTCGGTTGACTACTATGTTATGTGTAACGACGCCTACGGTAACCGCAGGCTGTTTGTAGGTACCGGAAAGCGCACCGGAAAAGTCTATGGTGGGCTGTCTTGCCGTGCCGGGAAGCAACCCGGTTTCGTCGGTTCCGGTGATGTCGGCATAGGGGGTTGTAATTCTTCTGAATTTGCTCAGGTCTACATCGGATCCGGCAAAGGTGCCGTCCACGTGCCCGGTCTTGACCATGTAGTCGCCGCTGGCCGTAATGTTTGAGCCTTCTATCGATACCAGTCCTCGTGTGATCTGGAGCAGCGAATGGCGATAGTCGAAGTTTGCTCTGGCTCTGTCCACGCGGTACGCCCCAACGGTGGCGTCGGTTACGACAGCCTCGCCGAGCACCTGTGGATCGTCCAGATACCCAGCAATGTTAACGTCGCCTTGAGCTGTACCTGTAAGCGTTGACAGGGCATCCTGTACCTGCGCCTCGACGTGATGCGACAGCTTGATTCTCTTTTTCTGGTGAGGTTGGTTAAACTGCTGAACCAGATTGCTGAAATCCTGCAAGTCCGCCCGGGCGAAGTGAACGCTGGCATTCACAGATGGGTTGGAGGTCTCCAAGCCGGTAAAGGTCCCGGACACGGTGGCTTCCGTGGGATAGCGGCGGATCAAAACTTTGGACATTGCCAGCTTGTTACCGCTGTAGTTGAACTTACCGACGATGGAGTCGACGGAATACCGTGCGTACCGTCCTCCGAAGACTTCCCCGCGGCCGGCTATATCTGGGGCGCCGCTCGGGCCTGTTAGCTGGCCGTGGAACGAAGCTAGCCCCTGGACCGGGACGGCCAGGAAGGGCCTGGCAGCAAGATTCAGATCGACGCCTGATACATCCAGGGCGAGTTTCCAGTCCTGACCATTGGATTGGACCGGCACCTCCCCGGTTGCGGCAAGCGTTCCTTGAGGGCCTCTGGCAACAAACCTGTCGACATGAATTTCTTCGCCGTTAGGCCAGGTGATGCGCCCAGCACCCTGAAGTTCAGCAATACCGCGTACGCTAAAATCAGAGGAGCGCATATTGGAGCGCAGGATCATGGGGCCTGTTTTATTGTCCGCGATAAAATCGAAGTCTCCCCGCCCGCGCAACTGAGCGGTATCGGCAACCATACCGGACTGCAGAAGATCCGCGAGGTTGTAGCCTTTAATGGAGCCATCGGCCCGCACCGCAGAGTTTGTCCCCGATCCATTAACTGTGAGATCAGCAAGGCCTGTCCCCCCGTGCGGAAACTGACATGTTACTCTGGAAGCCGAAAAGACCTTGTCGTAGAAGTGTATGTGGGCAGCGACGTTCGATGCGTCATGGCCCATAAAGGTGACACGCGGGCTCTTTAAGTTCCCATCAATCACCGGCGAGTTTAAAGGACCAATGAAAGATATCTGGCCAGACGCTGCAGCGGAAGTTACTCCTGGAGGGAGCTTAATGGGCGGGATGGCCTCGACAAGACTGTTCACGTTGGCGTTCGAAGTTGTGGCGACGAAGTCCACGTATGGCCCCGGCTTATTGAAGTCGTACAGGATGCCGGATGCCGCTATTTTCTGGTCATTTAAAGAGAACGTTCCGTGTGTTTGCACGGACGCATTATTAAAGTGTGCGATCCCGGTAAGTCCCAGGAATGGGGCTTGCACGACTTTTGAATAGGGGTTGGTAAGACGTACGGTAGCGTTGCTGTAGTCTATGTCTCCTGTAAGATCGAGCGGAGATTTTTGTCCTGTTTTGACGAGCTGGACGTCGGCATTGCCGGTACCGCCGGTCACGCGGAGCTGCGGGAAGCTTTTAAAGTAGGTCGACCAATAGGAAAGATCACCATTGTTTACGTGGACAAAGATGGCATACTGGCTCGAATGTAAGCGTGAGGCTCCCCCATGGACTGCAGCCGTAGAGAACCGCCGCACGCCCGTGGCGCTGCCATTGGCCGTAAAGAGCATATGGCGCGGCGAGGAGAAGTCGACACTACCGTTAACGCCCGCGATGTGAGTGATCGCAGGAAGCTCCAAGTGGGCTGCGGGCACTCGATAATCCCTGAAGAGAATCTCCCCGTTGTTCACCAGGATTGTGCCGAGAAATGGTTTGTGGTCGGGTCCCGGCTTGTGGGTAAAGATATCGGTGATATTGAACCCATTTTCCGGAAGCCGCGTTATGCGTACGACTGGATTGTCCAGGGAAACGACTCCGAGCGAGTGGGATACGTTGGAAGGATCAAAGAGCAGACCCATTACACTGTAATGCAGAGTTACCCGATCCGCGCGGGCCAGGGTCGGGGTTCCGTGGGCAAAGGATGGCCCATCGGAGATTCTCGGCTCTTCGAGGGTCACTGTCCCAAGAGGCATGAGGTCGAGATTCTTGAGACGGACCTCCCTGTTCAACTGCCTGGAAACTTCCGCGGCAACTATGGGCGTTAGATTGCTTTGAAGGAGGGCGTAGACGTGAAAGAGATACACCGCACTGGCGATAAAGAACACAAGCTGCGGTAAAAATACAGTTAAGACGCCGACGCGGCCGGGCCAGGGTGAACGCCTATGCCCGGACCGGTTCTTTGCCGAGCCGCGATTTCCGCGACTCGGCCATGAAATTATCGGCAGTTTCATTCAGTCGCCGTGTCCCAGAATCAGGCGGCTTTCTGCGGTTCAGTCCCCATGGCTAAAAACATGTCACTGAACTCCTTGGCGTTGTACGAGGAGCGAATAAAAGGTCCACTTGCAACAAACAGGAAGCCCATATCTTCGCCGATCTTTTTGTACTCTGCGAAAACATCCGGGTGAATATACTCGACTACGTCGAGGTAGTTCTTTCCCGGTTTCAGATACTGGCCGATTGTAACGGCGTCTATGTTGTGCGCCTTAAGGTCTTGAAGCAGGCTAATTACTTCTTCCCGCGTTTCTCCCAGGCCAACCATGAATCCGGATTTTGTATAGATCCTGCTGTCTGTTTCCTTAACATAGTTGAGCAAGTCCAGAGACCGCTGATATCTGGCTTGAGGCCGGACTTTGCGATAGAGCCTGGGTACTGTTTCGATGTTATGGTTGTAGATATGCGGTCTGGCATCTGTGACGATCTTGATGTTGTTTTTGTTTCCCAGAAAATCGGGAGTTAACACTTCAATGATCGTATCCGGCAGAAGTTTGCGCAGCCAGTTTATAGTTTCCGCAAAATGGTGCGAACCGCCGTCAGGCAGTTCGTCGCGGTTAACGCTCGTTACAACGGTATGCTTCAGGCCTAGGACAGCGGCGCTTTCCGCGAGGCGCCGCGGCTCATCTGGGTCGAGCGCTCCGCCCTTGCCGGTTTTGACGGCGCAGAAGCGGCAGGACCGCGTGCACGTGTCGCCCATTATCATGTAAGTTGCTGTTTTTTTCGACCAGCATTCTCCAAGATTAGGGCAGCGAGCTTCCTCACATACCGTCACGAGGTTCGAGGAGCGCATGAGCTGCGTCACTTCTTCAATGTCGCGGCGCTTGGGGAGCTTGATCGTCAGCCACTCAGGGATCCGTCGGTTCACTGCGGTTCCTGGAATATGGCTGGATGCTGTCGAAGTTTCCAACTGAATTAAATCGGTCATGAGTTGTCTTTCCACCAAATAATCTCTAAGTATTATAGCACGGGGGTGTTGACTGTATGGCTTTTTTGGTTGCAGGCATTGGTCAGGATGCAGGACTTGCTTGAGTTTTTTGACAAATTGACAGGCAGGGACGCCTGTCCCACAATATGAAAGACTCCAAAAAAGTCCGATCGTGCCCGGTTTTGAAGCGAAATTTCCGGACATTCCATCTGAAGGTGGAATTTAACCGGACATTTGAATTCACCGTCGCACATGCCAAACATATGTTTTATTTTACTTCATTGATTTACCTATTGTCAATAGACAATGGCTCTCATGTTGGACGGTACAATTGGAACAAGAATGGACACTATCATTATTGGGGGCGGCATTGGAGGGCTTTGCGCGGCGATTGGGCTGGCGGCGCGTGGGGTGCGGGTTCGGTTGATCGAGCGCAATGATGAGGTTGGAGGGAAGCTGCATCGCTGGTGTCGGGATGGGTTTACTTTTGACACTGGGCCGCATGTTTTGACCATGCCCTGGGCTTTTGATAGTGCGCTTGCTCCGACTGGTCTTAGATTGACGGACATTGTCGATCTTGTGTCGCTTGATGTGGTTTGCCGGTACCATCTTCCGGGACCAGACGCCGGTTTTTTGGACGCGTACTCAGATCCCGTGCTTGCTGCGGAAGAGATTGAGAGGTGCTTCCCTGGTGAGCGCGATGGTTTCCTGAAATTTCTCGATTATGCAGCCCGCGTTTCCGATGCTACTACGGAACCCTTTTTGAAGCGAGACTTTGGGGCTTCTGTTAAAGGAATGCCGTCGAGGGAACAGTGGGGACAACTGGGGGCTTTTATTGGCTTGAAACCGTGGTGCTCGCTGCGGCAGGTGGTCGAATCCAAATTCAGAGACCCTACCCTGCGTCAGATTTTTGAGCTCTACGCCCTTTACAGTGGATCGCATCCAGCGCGCGTTTCAGGGATATTCGCCACTGTGGCGGATGTGCAGTGGAGGCAGGGTACTTTTTATATCCCAGGCGGACTATATACTTTGGCTTCCGCGTTGCTGAATGTAGCTCTGGAGCTTGGCGTTAGCGTGGAAACAGGGGTTGGAGTTACGGAGGTTCTCATTAAGGGCGGCCGCGCCTGCGGGATCGTTACGGACAAGGGGATGAGGCTGCAGGCCGACACGGTTGTGTGCAACGCAGACTTTTTTACGGCGTCGAATACACTCATCCCGGCACAGATTAAGGGCCATTGGTCGGAGGAGCGTCTTTCAGGGGTCGATCCGAGCACATCCGCCTTTCTGTTGCTGCTCGGTGTCGCAGGGACCTATCCCAGTCTGGCGCATCACAATTGCTTTTTGTCCGAAGATCCCGAGTGCGAATACAGTGCGATCGTCAGGGATGGTGTGCCTTCCGAAACACCGACCATCGGGGTTGCTTGCCAATCGGCGACCGATCCAGGTGTAGCTCCAGAAGGGGCAAGCAACCTGTTTGTTATGACCAACCCGCCGGCGTTGTCGCATAACTTTGACTGGAATGTGGAGCGCGATCGCTACAGAGATTTGGTGATCGCAAAATTAGAGGCCAATGGACTGACTGACCTTGGACGCCGGATCCGTGTGGAACAGGTCTGGACACCGCTGGACCTGCAGTCGCGCTATGGCGCATTTCGGGGAGCCATTTACGGACAGTCGTCTAATGGATGGAAGCAGGGGTTTCTCCGGCCGCCCAACGTATCCGCCGATATTAGAGGGCTTTACTTCGTTGGGGGCAGCACGCATCCAGGCGGCGGAATGCCCTTGTGCGCTTTGTCGGGAGCCAGTGTTGCCCGCACGATTACCGGCACATCTTGAGCTTCGAAACGGTGCAGTTTATTCCTCTGGATGCGAACTGTCAGACAACGGCGGAAGCAGCAATGTCGTCATGGCGATCGAGAATGGTGCGGTCCCAATTGGCTGCGGCGGCTGCGGCGGAATATGAGCTTTCTAGAAAGTTAAGAACAGCTTGCGCGGGATCTGGAGATTGACGTACGTCGCTGTAGTTTAGAAGAAACTCGCCAAGGTCTTTGTTGAACGCGCCCTGACTGGTAAGGATGGCGTCGCTGAGGCCCTCGGGAACGGGCGCTGCATAGCAGTAGAATGCAGCCTGCCCGTATCCGCCGTTTCTTGGCCAGAAGCCCGCGCTGATACATTCGTGAGAATAGGCCTCTGCCTGGATCGCGTCTGCGCCTGGACGAGCCGGCGCCCGCTTTCCATTGAAGCGGGTATTGGCTAAATCAAAGGAGCCCCAGAAGAAGTGCACCGGACTGATTTTGCCGTAGAAGTTAGTCGAGAATTGTTTCAGTAGCCTATCTGCGTGGCTTAGAGTCTGCCAGAAGCGCAGGACCGCATCAGGGTCGTAGCTTTTGTGAACGGTGTCCCGATCGAAACGAATGGGTTCTTTGAGTTCCACCGGGATTGGATCGATGTGCACGTCGACGCCAAGATTAGCGAGGGTGGCCAGGTACTCGGCATAAAAATCGGCTACGGTTCGTGGACGAAGCGCCAGGCGTTCGATCTGGCCTGAACTGCAGCGACAGACCAGTTCA
>Ga0302303_10000592_pt1 | contig 28192 bp, 32 predicted proteins | sample III_Palsa_E2_1_FD_194542 | JGI IMG/M metagenome (GOLD analysis project Ga0302303, IMG submission 194542) | Peat permafrost microbial communities from Stordalen Mire near Abisko, Sweden - III_Palsa_E2_1 | ecosystem: Environmental > Terrestrial > Soil > Palsa > Peat permafrost | place: Sweden...
TACGGTTTAAATTTTAATCCGTTTTACATAATGTCGCTAAAAACTACCGTAATTACAGGGGCTACTTCGGGCATAGGCAAGGAAACCGCCCTGGCACTGGCAAAAAAGGACCACGCGCTTTACCTGCTGGTGCGCAACGTAGTAAAAGGCGAACAGCTTAAAAAGGATATTATTGCGCAAACCGGTAATCAGCACATTGTCATAGTGAAATGCGATTTGTCTGACCTGCAAAGCGTGCGCGAGGCTGCCGATGAGCTTAAATCGAAATTGGTGCTAATAAACGTGCTGATTAATAATGCCGGCGGTATTTTTAATCATAAAGTAATCACCAAAAACGGTTTCGAATCAACCTTTGCGATTAACCACTTAGCGCATTTTTTGCTCACTACCAGTTTAATGCCCTTACTGGAGAAAGGGCAGGCGCGCATTATCAATATCAGTTCCGACGCGCACAAAATAGGCAAAGCTAATTTCGATGATATGCAATGGGAGCAGGAAAAATATTCGCCTATGAAAGCTTATGCCATGGCTAAGCTCTTTAATATTTACTTTACCCGTTCACTTGCCGAAAAATATGCCGATAAGGGCGTTTCATCATTCGCGGTACATCCCGGTATAGTAAAAACAAGCTTTGGCGCAGGCTTAGGCGGCTTCGGCAAAATTTTGCTGATGCTGGCCAGCCCATTTATGATTAGTGCCGAACAAGGCGCGCAAACCAGTATATTTTTAGCTACCGAGCCGGGCATTGATGCCAAAAGCAGTCAATATTTTACAAAAAAGAAGATAGCCAAATCATCCGGTTTATCGTGGAACGAGGAAAACCGCAACAAGCTTTGGGATATCAGTAAAAAATTAGTGGCAAGAAGCGCGCCTGCGGAATAAACTACATTAGAACAGATGTTATCCTATCAAAATGAACTGTATGATAATGGTTATACCATTATTGAAGATGTTTATGATCCGGATCAATTGACCGCCATAACCGCAGTCATTAATAATACAGATCAATCAAATACCACATTTCGCAAAAACGAGGATTTATTTGCTATCAGGCAGTTTTTAAAAGGGATATCCGAAGTTAAAAGTCATGTGCTGACCGATAAATTAAAATCACTAATCAGCGATTTATTTGGCGATGATTATTTCATCGTAAAGTCTATTTATTTCGATAAACCCGAAAAATCAAATTGGTTTGTAGCATGGCACCAAGATTTAACAATAGCTATTGACAAAAAAATAGAGCTACCCGGATATGGCCCATGGACTACAAAACTTAATAAATTTGGAGTGCAACCACCCGTTGAATTACTTCAGGATAATTTCACAATCAGGATACATCTTGATGATACAGATGAAGGTAATGGCGCGTTAAAAGTTATTCCGGGTTCTCACCTTAAAAATGTTTATCGTGTTGAAAATATAGATTGGCAAACAGAAAGCGAAACTTCCTGCAATGTAAAAGCGGGCGGAATAATGATTATGCGGCCTCTTTTAATGCACGCATCCAACCGGACTATAACAAACCGAAGAAGACGAGTAATACATATTGAATTTAGCAAAACTGATTTGCCGCAAGGGATTAATTGGGCAGAGAAAGAATTATATTAGTAATTCCAAATATGCGTATCACACTAATAGGTTCAGGAAACATAGCAACCCACTTGGGGGCGGCGTTTAAAAACGCGGGGCACCGGATAGTGCAGGTTTACAGCCGCGACGCGCAAAACGCCGCACTGCTGGCCTATCACATAGGCGCTGAAGCTATTGACGACCTTTGCAATATCGACCCCGGTACCGATATTTTTATTATCGCCGTAGCTGATAGCGCGATAATTGAAATAGCTGCCCAATTGGTAAGTTACGATAAACTTATTGCACATACTTCGGGTGCTACGGATATACAGGCTCTTTTAAACATCACCCTAAAAGCCGGCATTTTTTACCCGCTGCAAACCTTCAGCAAAACAAAAGAGGTTGATTTTTGGTCGGTACCGATATGTATTGAAGGTGCTGATGAAAGTATCACTAAAACTTTAACTGAATTGGCACAAACAATTAGTAATAAGGTTTATATGATAAGTTCAGCGCAGCGCAAAACCCTGCACTTGGCGGCAGTATTTGCCTGTAACTTTGCTAATTATTTGTACAGCGTTGGCGAGCAGCTTTTATCGGAACAAGACATCCCATTTGATTTGCTGCGCCCGCTGATACTGGAAACAGCCCAAAAAGTGCAAAGCCATTTACCCGCCGAAGTGCAAACCGGCCCGGCTATCCGTAACGATCAAAATACCATGTTTACCCATCTGCAAATGCTAAAGGATAAGCCCGAACTGGAGCAGTTATACAGGCTGTTAAGTCAGGGTATTATCAAAAACGAGTAATGGCGATAGATGCGTAAGTAATTTTGTTACTTTTGCCAAAATGAATATTTTTAAAGTAAAGATAAACTTTGAGGAAGCGGGCCACGAAAGTGTTGAACTGCCCATTGCTGAAGGCGAATCGGTTTTAGATGTTTGCCTTGAGAATGGCATTGAACTGCAGCATAATTGCGGCGGCGTTTGCGGTTGCAGCACCTGCCACGTATATGTAAATAAAGGGATGGATAACATCCAGGAAATATCTGATAAGGAAGAGGATTTTATCGATAGGGCGGTTAACCCGCGCATTACATCGCGCCTGGGTTGCCAGTGTGTGATTATTGATGGCGATATTGAAGTAACTTTGCCCGATCAGTCTGACTTTATGGGGCATTAATTATAAAGATTAAATTCTACTCACAACAAATAACATGGCCGACAATAAATTCGACTTACCTATACACTGGAACGATCATGAAGATATTGCCATTGAGCTTTACGAGAAGTTTGGCGATGATTTTGATGAATCGAAAATATACCGCATACGCTTTACCGATCTATTGGAGTGGGTATTAACCCTGCCCAATTTTGCAGGTACCCGTGAACAATCAACCGAAGGCCATTTGGAGCAAATACAATCTGCCTGGGTGTACGAGTGGCGGGATAACAAATAATTAGTTAGCAGTTTTTAGTTGGCAGTTTGCAGTATCGGTGAAATCATATACTAATCAGTGTAATCAAAACAATGGAATCATTCCTAAACAAGCTTAAAGATATAACCACCTTCATTTTTGATGTTGATGGCGTGCTTACCGATGGTTCTGTTTATGTAACCGAAAACGGCGAGCAAAGCCGGGCCTTTAATATAAAAGATGGTTATGCCATACAATTAGCTGTAAAATGCGGTTACCAGGTTTGTGTAATATCGGGCAGCCGCTCAAAAAGCGCGGTTTACCGCTTAAACAGCTTAGGTGTTACCGATGTTTACATGGGTACCCACACCAAGGCTGAGCGTTTTAAAGTATACCTTGAAGAGAAAATAACCCACGCCTCCAATGTACTTTACATGGGCGATGATATACCCGATTTGGCACCGATGGAGCTTGCGGGCCTGCCAGTTTGCCCTGCAGATGCTGTTGAAGAAATTAAAGGCGTAAGCTTGTATGTATCGCCTTTCCCGGGTGGCAGGGGATGCGCCCGCGATATTATCGAGAAAGTACTTAAAGTACAGGGGAAATGGATGAGCGAACAGGCGTATAGCTGGTAGGGTGTGGTTCATGGATCATAGTTCATGGTTCATGGCCGAAATTGTTTTTTGTCTTACTATGAACTATGATCTATGAACCATGAACTCCCCAAACTTCCCTCAATAATCCTCGCATCTAAATCACCGCGCAGGCAAGAGTTATTGCGTTTGATGGATGTTGATTTCAGGGTAGTATTAAAGGATGTGGATGAGTCATACCCTGAAGGCTTAACGCCCGAAGAAATTGCGCTGTATATCTCCCGCAAAAAAGCAGAAGCATTTGACGAAACCGTAGGGGATGAGGTAGTGCTTACCGCTGATACCATTGTTTGTATTGACGATTTGATATTAGGCAAACCCGAAACCTCACAACACGCTATTGAAATGCTACAACTGCTTTCCGGCCGTGTGCATAAGGTAATAACCGGCGTTTGCCTGCTGCACAAGCATAAATACAACCAGTTTTTTGATGTATCCGAAGTGTTTTTTCGCAAGCTTACCGATCTGGAAATTACCAGCTACGTAAACCAATACCAGCCCCTTGATAAAGCCGGTTCCTACGGCATACAGGAACGTATAGGCTTAATTGGTATTGAAAAGATTAACGGGTCTTATACCAATGTAGTGGGTTTGCCTACTGAGAAACTGTATCAGCAGTTAAAAAATCTGTAACCTTTTCAATGCGTCATTGCGAGGTACGAAGCAATCTTCGATAGAAAAGTTCGCCGCCTGTATGTCGAAGATTGCCACGCTATCGCTCGCAATGACGTCAGAGTGCATAAAAAAGAGACACAAAGAATTGTGTCTCTACATAAGTTTTGCAAACTGCTAACTAAACTTAAGTGGTATAACCCAGTATCTTCAACACTTGCTTGCTATTCTGCTCCTCACCAAAAACCTCGAAGTTAAATGTTTCATCACGGTTGCGCCTGATAATAACATGCTTTGGCGATGGCAGCAGGCAATGATGTATCCCACCATAACCGCTTAAAACCTCCTGGTAAGCCCCCGTGTTAAAAAAGCCTACGTATTGCACCTTACGGGTTTTAGGCATAAACACGCTGTTCATGTGCGCTTCCTGATTGTAGTAATCCTGCCCGTCGCAGGTAATGCCGCCCATATTTACGCGTTCGTACTCACTGTCCCAGTTATTGATGGGCAGCAGGATGTATTTTTGGTTCAATGCCCAAACATCGGGCAGGTTGGTGATGAACGAGCCATCCAGCATCAGCCACCTTTCACGGTCGTTTTGCTGTTTGCGGCCCAAAACCTTGTATAATATGCCCGAAGCCTCCGCTACGGTGTATTTGCCAAACTCGGTTATAATATCCGGTTCAACCGTATCATGTTCGGCACAAATTTCTTTAATACGGCTCACAATTTCGTTAATCATGTACTCGTAATCAAAATCGAACACCAGCGAATCTTTAAACGGCAGACCGCCGCCAATATCCAGCGAATCCAGGTGCGGGTTTACTTTTTTGAATTTACAGTATAGGGTAACGTACTTTTCAAGCTCGTTCCAATAATACGGAGTATCAGATATACCCGAATTGATAAAGAAATGCAGCAGCTTAACCTGGAAATTAGGATTATCTTCTATTTTATTATGATAAAAATCGATAATATCCTCCATCCTAATGCCAAGGCGCGAGGTATAAAACTGCGAATCAGGTTGCTCTTCAGCCGCTATGCGGATGCCGAGATTACAGGGTGTGTCCAGTTCTATTTCGTCGTCGTACAGGTTAAACTCTTCCTTGTTATCCAATACCGGGATGATGTTTTTAAAGCCATCATGCAGCATATCAACAATATAAGTTTTGTATTGGAAGGTTTTAAAACCATTGCATATAACAGTTACATCTTTGGTTAATGAGCCTTTTTTCTCCAGCGCGTCTATCATCGGCATATCAAAAGCTGATGAGGTTTCCAGGTGGATTTCATTTTTAAGCGCTTCTTCAACAATATGCTTAAAATGCGAGCTTTTGGTGCAATAGCAATACTTATAGCTGCCACGATAATTATTTTTAATTATCGCCTGCTGAAACAGCAGTTTTGCCTGCTGAATTTTTTTAGAAATAATAGGGATATAGGTAAAACGCAGCGGCGTGCCGTACGTTTCTATCATCTCCATTAAGTTCAGATCATGAAAGTAAAGTTCATCATCTATTATTTCAAAACCATCCTGCGGGAAGCCTACACTTAGGTCAAGAAATTCCTGGTAACTCTGCATTATTTAAATTTTTGGCAAATGTAATTTTTAAACGGAATATACCCCTAATTGTTACGGTATTATTTTATGGACAGATTGTAATTATTCAATAATATGGATAAGTATGAATCTCTTGTTTATTATCAAATTGTTTGAGGCAATTATTCATGAGATTTATAAGATTCGTAATCTTGTTATAAATATTTTTTTTGATCTCCGGGTCCATTATAATATAATGCATGCGTTTAGTTGTTTTTATGCATATAATACGGTCAATTCCGTCGATATATGCTGTTGCTGGTCCGCTATGGACGTTGTCGAAATTTGATAGATTAATAGAATTAACTAACAGGTTCCAAAATTTAAAATCTGTTTTTATTACTATCGATTTACTCTTTTCTAAAACATTTCCGTTTGGCTGTATATTTCCGCAATCGTAATATTTAATAGAATCTTTAGTTATAGTTAATTTTAAAATCTTACCAATGTCATCGCCTGTTATTTGATAAGATATTTCTATTACTGAGGTACTATCGGGCGAAATATCTCGCGCTTTATTTTCTTGGCAAAATCCTTTCGAATAGAAAACTAGTCCTATAAATAAAATTGATAGTGTGATTTTCATATTTTTAATCAAATCTCAGCTACAGGTAAGTGAATTTCTGCTATCATACACCTTGCGCTTCCGCCGCCGTTATTTTCTATAGTCGCTATGTCGCTATGAATTAGCCTGCCATATTTACCCAACGCGATTTTCTGCTCCTCATCAAGCGATAAATAAGCGCTTTGCGACATCACCACCAATTTTTCGCTTGCCTGGTTTTGCACTTCCAGCATATTGCCGGCAAACTGGTTCATCTGCTCGAAGCTAATTTCAATGATTTCTTTTTGGGTTGATTTTAATGATTCAGTAACCATCACCTTTTCATGCGGATTAGGTATGCTATCCAAACAAATAATCGCGAAACTGCTGCCGATGCACATCAATACATTGGTATGGTATATAGCTTTGTTCTTTTCATCGGCAGCATCAAAACAAACGGAGGTATAGCCAGCCTGTCCGCAAAAAATATCCAGTATATCCTTATCAGTCCGCGGCGAAATGCAGGCGTAAGCAATTTTATTTTCCCTATCCAGCACCATACTGCCGGTACCTTCTAAATATTTGCCCTCATGCTCATACCTGCTCAAATCCACAATATGGTGAACCAAAAAATTATCTTCCAGTTCCGAAATAATATCTTCCCGGCGCTCTAACCTGCGGTTTTCTGCCTGCATGGGGTATAAAAAAATATTGCCATCTGCATGGAACGATACCCAGTTATTAGGGAATATGGAATCGGGCGTGTAGGGCTGCGGCGTATCGTCAATCACAGTAACATCAACATCATTTGCAAGCAACACATCAACCAGGCTGTTAAACTCCATTAATGCCCGATGCTGTACATACTGCTGGTCGTTATCTTTATGCTGAAAAGCGTTGCTCTCAGCCGTTTCCTCGTTATAACCGAAATTAACCGGCCTTATCATTAACAGGTGTGAGGTGGATTGTTGAGAACCAGGATTTAACGATTTTTTTTGATTATCAGGATGCATAAATTAAGTTTTGTATTATGTCGAAAACGGATTGACTATCAGGATGTTTTTGTTTTAGCAACCCACATTTATTAATCATCATGTAAATCAAAAAAATCTGTTAAATCCTGGTTTATACTACCTTATCCCTTAACAGCGGCATGCTCATGCAATGAAAACCGCCGCGGGCCCTGGAAAGTTCTGCCGAAGGCATTAAAATTAGCGTATCCTTCATGCTTTGCGGGTCAATTTCGCCGCTTTCAAACTTCTCCAACAGCTCAGCTACTTTAACTATCGCGAAGCCATTTTGTTTAAATGCCTCAACGGTTTTGTCGTTACGGTCGTAACCCAAAACTACGCCTTCTTTTACGGCAAGCAGGTTACACGAGTCGGTCCACTGTTCACGGGCATCATAGGGGAAGGTGTTATTGCCCGAGTAGATGAACCTGGTTTTTTCCTTGCTCTCCAAATCATGCTCGCTGATATTGCTTAACAAATCTTCAATGCTCTCAAACTTCTTCGGCTTTTTGCCTTTTCTGAATTGCACAATTTCCGTTTTATCCTTCGGTTTTTTATCGGCAAACCAGGCAATAGGCTCTTTATCCTCAGTCAAACTTTCGGTAATAGCCAGTGAACCCAGCAATACCCAAACATTGCGCTTTACCTGTGTAAAAACGGTATCAATGTGCATGTAATCGCGCTTATGCGGTATTTTTACTATTGTTATTTTTTTTACCACATCATGTTCAAATAGTAATTTTATGGCTTCGTTGGCGCCGCTGGTAGAGGTACGTTCGCTACAGCCAATAATTAAATGCTGCGGACTAACCATCATCACATCGCCGCCTTCTAAAGTGGTTTTGTCGGTATGGTCTTCGCCGGGGCGCAAAAAGTGCTGCATGCTTTCGGGTATCTCCAAAATATTATTGCGGTAATTGGCAAATAACGGGTGATTGAAAAATATATACCTCGCCAGTAAAGTTTCGCGCGCGCGGGCTTTTTTTGCAGGTTTATTAAGCAGCATAAAGTTGTTTATGGCAATTCCGATATCCCTCGAAAATATCAGGTTAGGGATAGGCGCAAATATCATCTCATCCGCGTTAAGCGAACCGGAGATCAATATTTTCGATAGCTCGACAGGGTGGGTGCCATTCAGCCTTTGTTGCAGGCGGTAGTTACAGCTTTCAATAGCGCAAACCGATGCCACCAGTTTTTCGCGGATGCCGGTTTCCTGTAAAATATCGGCCAATAGCGTTTGTATTTCAACCACTTTGTTTGATGCATGGAAGCCTTTATTATCGGGCTTAAAAAACGCACGCTTGCTGGCTGCGCTGTCGATACTTTTTAGTTTGCCTTTTATCTTGTCCGGGTCCAAAAAATACATCAGCAGCTTTACATAGTAATCATATTCGTTTTTGCGTACGGTATCCAGGTGCACAATATCTTCAAAAAGCCAGTCCTGCGCCTTTGAGGGCACAACCTTGCCCAAACCACTATCAGGACTGTGTATCAGTAAAGTACGCAAGTTGCCAATTTCAGAAGTTACATCTATTTTAAACGCTTCGTTTTTAAGTATCATAAAGGTTATAAATCGTACACAAATCTATCAGAAATTATGTACAAAACACTTATTACACTGAGCCGATCAAAATGGTAATGTATTAAAACATCAAACAAAAAATATTCGTTATATTTGAGTATGGAATTGAAAGTAGAAATTGGATTTAACGAGTTATTGCATGCTATACAGCAATTGCCCGAAAGCCAGCGTGCTATTTTGCAGGATGAACTGAAGAAAAAAGAGCAGCCCAAAATCGATATAACTGATTTTCAGAAATTTCTATTAAATGGACCCGTGATGAGTGATGAAGAATATAAAAATTTCAAGGAAACAAGAAAACGGCTCAATCAGTGGCGAACAAAATGATCTTGCTTGATACATCGATCCTTATTGATTTTTATAGAAAAAAAGACAAAAGTAAAACTGTCCTTTTTCAATTAGAAAAAGATCATCATCAATTAGCAATTTCGGTACTAACGCAATTTGAGATTTAATAAAGGTGCGAAAGAGGAAAAAATTCAATTCTGGAATGACTTTTTTGAAAAAATGATTATCCTTCCTTTTAATACTGAGACAGCTTTAATTGCAGCAACTATTGACAATGAATTGAAAAAAATAAGTAAGCAAATAGATTTAGCCGATCTATTTATTGCTGCAACTGCTATAAGCGCTAACATCCCATGTGCCACACTAAATAAAAAGCATTTTGAGCGGATTGAAAAGCTGCAACTAATAAGTTAATTATCCTAAAAATCTCACCAATCAATTAAATCGTGTTATTTTTGCCCGATGGATTTTATTATTGAAGCTACCGTTAAAGCAATTAAGCAACTATACCAAACCGATATTGCTGCCGATGCTGTAAACCTGCAGGAAACACGTAAAGAATTTGAAGGCCAGGTTACTATTGTTACTTTTCCGTATACCAAATTCTCCCGTAAATCGCCCGAGCAAACCGGGGCTGAAATAGGAGAGTACCTGCAAGCTAACGTCCCCGAAATAGCTTCGTTCAACGTAATAAAAGGCTTTTTAAATATCTCTGTTGCTGATAGCTACTGGCTTAACCAGCTTTACACCGATATTTTACCAGATAGCTTTGCCCAATTTAAACCCAACGGTAAAAAGGTAATGGTAGAGTACTCATCGCCAAACACCAATAAACCCCTGCATTTAGGCCATGTGCGTAATAACCTGCTGGGCTATTCTGTAGCGCAAATTTTGGATGCTACGGGTTATGAGGTAATAAAAGCTAATTTAGTGAACGACAGGGGTATACACATCTGCAAATCCATGCTGGCCTGGCAAAAGTTTGGCAATGGCGAAACACCGGAATCTACAGGCCTAAAAGGCGATCACCTGGTAGGTAAATACTATGTGATTTTTGATAAAGAAGAAAAGCAGGAAATAAATTCACTTTTAGAAACTTTTAGAGAATTGTCAAAAATAATTCCAGATTTTCAAGCTGAGAAATTAGGTGGATTAATTGTATTACTCGAAACTGCTTCGGAAGAAAATGATATGCAAGCGTTTAAAAGAGGCTTGCTGATATTTAAATCTAACGTTCAAAAAATAGTAGACTTTAATCATAATATTTTAACATACGAGTTATTCAACGAATTTGTAGATAAGGTCAATAACTCATTGACCAATCAAGTTGCCGAAATGCTTTATAAATGGGAAGCAGGCGATGAAGAAGTCATCAACCTGTGGAAAACCATGAACGGCTGGGTATACGCCGGCTTTGCCGAAACCTATGATAAGCTGGGTGTTGACTTCAACAAATATTATTACGAATCGAACACCTATATTTTAGGTAAGGATATTATTGAAGAAGGGCTTGAAAAAGGTGTTTTCTTTAAAAAAGAAGATGGCTCGGTTTGGATTGATTTAACGGCCGATGGCCTTGATGAAAAGTTGGTTTTACGCTCCGACGGCACCTCGGTTTACATGACCCAGGATATGGGTACCGCGCAATTAAAGTATGATGATTTTCATGTAGATAAATCAATATATGTAGTTGGAAATGAGCAGGATTATCACTTTAAAGTATTGTTCCTGATACTGCAAAAGCTGGGTAAACCATGGGCTAACGGATTATACCATTTATCGTATGGCATGGTTGATTTACCATCGGGTAAAATGAAATCTCGCGAAGGTACGGTGGTTGATGCCGACGACCTGGTAACCGAAATGGAACAAACTGCCAAAGAACAAACCGAAGCCCTGGGCAAAATAAATGATTTTAAAAACGAAGAACGCTTAGAGCTGTACCACACCATAGGCATGGGCGCGCTAAAATATTTTTTGTTGAAAGTAGACCCTAAAAAGCGGCTGCTATTTGACCCTAACGAGTCGGTGGATTTTCAGGGGCACACCGGGCCGTTTATACAATATACCCACGCCCGTATAAAATCGGTTTTAAGTCGCGCCGGCATCAATTATGCTGATAAAACAGCAGTTGCCGAATTATCGCCGGTTGAGCGCGACCTGATAGTTACCCTAACCCAGTACCCTGCAACCATTACCGAAGCGGCAAACGGTTACAACCCGGCATTAATAGCCAATTATGTTTACGAACTGGCCAAAACCTATAACAAGTTTTACCACGAAAAATCAATATTACAAGCCGAAGATGCTGTGCTAAAGCAATTCAGGCTGCAGTTATCGGCAGCCTCAGCAAAAGTTATCAGCAAAGCCATGTACCTGCTGGGAATTGATGTACCGGAAAGGATGTGAGGATATAGTGGCAGTAATTAGTAGCAGTAGCAGTTAGTTAAGCTCATAACTGCTACTACCAACTGCCACTGCTACTTAAATTTATCTCCAATAACCTCTGTGCCACCTGTAGCCGCGGTTAACACGGTACCAGCTGCCTGACACCCAAACGCGGCCTGCGCGTGGCCTGGCCCAGTGGCCGGCAACATGCACGTATCTTCCACCACGCCAAACCCAGTCGCCATCTATCCAAACGGCGCCGTAATAGGGTGCGGCAGGCCTAACATATACTTCATCTACAGGCTGTGTGGTAACATAATAACTGCCTTCACAAGCTGTCATAAATAACGAACCTGCTAATAATAGCCCAAGCCCGATTTTCGATATTGTTTTCATATTTATGGGGTTTTAAATAATATATATCGACAAATAATATTAAAAAAAGTTTAAATTATACTTTATTGAATTTGTCCGATACTATCAAATCTTTAACCCCCGTGCTATATTTATAAAAGCCACCACCCGATTTTATACCTAAATTACCCGCATTTACCATATTAACCAGTAAAGGGCAGGGCGCATATTTTTGATTGCCAAAACCGGTATATAATACATTTAATATGGCCAAACATACATCCAGCCCAATAAAATCGGCAAGCTGTAATGGGCCCATGGGGTGGGCCATACCCAGTTTCATTACTGTATCTATTTCGGCCACACCTGCCACACCCTCGTGCAGGGTATAAATGGCCTCGTTAATCATGGGCATTAGAATACGGTTAGCCACAAAGCCGGGGTAATCATTCGCCTCAATGGGTACTTTATCCAGTTTCTTAGCCAGTTCCATCACCTTGCCGGTAACCTCAGTCGTAGTTGCATAACCCTTTATCACCTCAACCAGCTTCATTAAGGGCACAGGGTTCATAAAATGCATGCCGATAACATTCCCCGGGTTTTTTGTTACCGACGCTATCTCAGTAATAGATATCGATGACGTATTTGAAGCGAGTACAGCCCCTTCGCTGCATATTTCGCTTAATTGTTTAAACAGGTTCAGCTTAATTTCGCGGTTTTCTGTAGCTGCTTCAATTACCAAATCAGCATTGGCAGCGCCGGCTTTTAAATCAGTATAGGTGGTAATATTGCTTAAAGTATCCGCTTTCACTTTTTCATCAATCGTGCCTTTTTTTACCTGCCTGTCGAGGTTATTGCCGATGATTTGCAGTGCACGGTTTAAAGCATCGGCGTTAATATCAACCAATGCCACTTTAAAACCATACTGTGCAAAGGTATGGGCAATGCCATTGCCCATAGTGCCCGAACCTATTACTGTAATATTTTTCATATGTATTATAATATATAGAAAACCTGCCATTCTGAGCGCAGCGAAGAATCTGCAAAGTGGTGCACCAAGCGACAGATTCTTCGCTGCGCTCAGAATGACATTTATAAAGTTATAAATTCCCCTGCGTCAATAATTGTTTTTTTATCCAGTACCGTATACTCCGGCACACGGCCAAGCAATTTAACCCCGGTATATTGCAAAATATAGCTTTCCGAATCCGCATCGGCGTTGCCGTTAAAAATAATGCCTGTTATGGGGATATTATACTGCTTTAATAAGGCTATAGATAATAAAGTATGATTGATGCTCCCCAAATAATTCTGAGAAACCACTACCGCGCGTACGCCCAGCTGTTTTATCAGGTCGATAATTAAAAAGTTATCATTCAAAGGCACCATCAGGCCGCCCGCACCTTCAATTATCAATTTGTTATTAGTTTGTGGCAGATGAAATTTATCTTTTTCAATAACCACGCCATCAATAGCCGCCGATTTGTGGGGCGAATAAGGCTGCGTTAATCCATAAGTTTCGAGGTGGAACACGGTTTTGGTGTTGGATATTAAGCTTTTTACTTTTAAAGTATCGCTGCTATCCAAATCACCACTTTGCACGGGTTTCCAGTAATCGGCCTGCAATTTCTCGGTTAAAACTGCCGATACAAAGGTTTTGCCAATGCCTGTTCCAATCCCTGTAATAAATAGTGGTTTATTAGGCATGTATTAAATTGTTTATGGTAGTGGTTAGCAAATTTAGTTCATCAGTGCTATTATAGCTATGCAGGCATATCCTTAAACGCTCAGTCCCCAGTGGCACGGTAGGGCTTAGTATGGCCCGAACATCCAAGCCTGCGTTTTGCAGAGTTAGTGCAGCTTGTTTAGCGCCTTCATTACTGTTAAAAACAATGCATTGTATGGCGCTGTCGCTTTTAAGCAGGGGATAGGCCTCGCTTTGTTTTATGTTTTGTTTGAATTGGGCGATGTTAGCCTTTAATTGCCCTATCACATCATCCGCCTCATTCAGCATTTCATAAGCCATTTTTACCGATGCAATTTGATGAATTTAAGCAGCCGTTGTATATATAAACGACCGCGCAAAATTAACCAGGTATTCGCGCAGCAAATTACTGCCCAATACAATAGCGCCATGGCATCCTAATGCCTTGCCGAAAGTTACAATCCTCGCAAACGCCCTATCTTCCAAACCTAAATCACAAATCAGCCCTTTTTTGTATAATCCCACCGCGTGGGCTTCATCAATAATTAAATTGGCGTTGTACCTTTCGGTTAAATTTAAAATTTCATTTATTGGCGGCGTATCGCCATCCATGGAATAAACACTTTCGATAACTACATAACAAATGCCGCCCGACTGCTTTAGCTTGGCCTCCAGGCTATCCAGATCATTATGTTTAAAGGTATAGCGGTTGGCATAGCTTAGGCGCGAGCCGTCTATTATCGAGGCATGTATCAATTCGTCGCAAATAATGGTATCGCCGCGCTGTGGGAGGGAAGCAAACAAACCCACATTAGCATCGTAGCCCGAATTAAATATCAAACCCGCCTCGCTGTTATGAAAACCAGCTATTTGCTGCTCTAAATTTTCGGTATAATTTAAATTGCCCGATAACAGGCGCGAACCTGTTGAGCCATTCAGTACTTGTGGCAGACTGCTAATCTCAACATCAATCCTGTTTTTTAACTCCGCCGAGCGGGCAAAACCCAGGTAATCATTCGAGCAAAAATCAACCAGCCCGCTTTCGGGTTTAAGCGTACGGTAAGTGCCCGCGGCTTTCCTTTCGGCCAGTTTTTTTGATAGAAATTGGTCTGATGCTTTCAACACAAATAATTTGCCGCTAAAATAAAGAAAGCGCCCCGATATTTACCGGAACGCTTTCTTTTATAAATTAATTTGTGCGAAGCTTAGTTTCCGCCGCCACCGCCGCCGCCGCCGTTTTGCTGCATTTTAGCACGCATATTGGCCTGCATCTTTTTGTAAGTTGCTTTTTGTTCGTCGGTAAGTACGGCCTGTATTTTATCGTTCGAGCTCGTCATCAGGCTGCGCATAGCATCCCTGTCGCCGCCCGCATTTCTTAAACTATCCCTTTGGGCCGCAGAGGCTTTAAGTATAGCTGCAATTTGGGTCGATTGATCCGGGGTTAATTTTAAACTATCCTGCATCACTTTAAGTCGTGCTTCGGGAGTCATTCTGCCACCACCTTGTGCGTGGCTAATTGCTGTAAATCCGATAAGGAAACAGCACATTAACAATAATTTTTTCATTTTTGATTTTTTTAGTTTTTTACTTTATAACAGATAGAATAAAGATAGAGCCTAATGGTTTAATAACGAAGATGTAACTTAATTGTTGCTTAGAAATAGCTTGTTTAGGCGGGTATACCTACCTAATTAAGAGCGGGGCGTAGCGTTAACCGTGCAAAAGGCTCCAGTATACCTTTATCCTCATTATCCATCAGCCATTGCCATGTATTATTTGATGGGTTGTATTTAAACGTAGTATGGAAAATTGCTGGTCCATAGTGAAAAACAAACGCTATAGTATTAGTAGTGTCCTTTTTTGCTGTACCGATAGATTCCGGAGAAACGCTGCCATAATCATCCAGCCAAACGCAGGCATAACTGCTTGTGGCTTGCAACCAGCCAACATAAACGGTTGCCTGGTAGGAGGGTGTACCAGTTGAATCCTTTTCTTCCGAAACTTCGTCTATTCTCAGGTACTGGTGGTTTAGCACCCAGCGGTCGGTAATATTATGGGTGGTATGTTTTTTAGCGATAACGCCGGTAGCCACCCATTTGCCGGCTAAGTGGCTGAGCAGCGAATCTCGAAAGGTAGGTTGCTGCGCATTAGCTTTTAGGCTGCCGATGATGATTGCTACCAGCAGCAAGCTAAATTTTAAATGAAGCTTCATGATTTATTGAGTAATTTAATCAACTAATCAATTTGTCCCTTGCAATTTTGATATCGAACGCTGCATTTGCGCCATCATAGTAGTTAAACTTTCCATGGTAGGCTCGGGCGATGGTAGCGGCATGTGGGTTGATATATAGGCTTTGGCTTTCCACATTTCTAAAATATCTTCGCCGGCAATTTCGTAGGGTTCGTAAACCGGGTTGTCGGATACTAATTTCAGCTTTTTATTGTCCTTTAGTTTATTGCCCAGGCGTTTGTAAACCACGCCTTCGCTTTTGGAAATGATTACATAGGTGTCGCCCTGTTTTGCATCGCCCCAGTTTTCCAGGTATTCGCCTATAATAATAGTACCCGATTGCAGGGGCAGCATACTATCGCCTTTTATTTCAAAAGCACGGTAGGTGCCCTGTTTAAACATAGGCAGGTAGAATTTTGGCAGCTGCGCCACAAATTCGGGATCGGCATAACCATTAAGGTAACCGGCGCTTGCCTTTAACGGCACAAGTTCGATATTTTCGTTATCTTCCTTATCAACTGAGATGCTTAAAATGCGCAAATTGCCTTTCGGTTTTGGCGCCCATTTCTCATCAATGGTCTCTTTTATGAAATCATCAATACTAATATCAAAGAAAGATGCTATTACTTTTAGTAATTCGTACTTTGGTTCGGCCCTTTCCTCTTCATAAGCACCCACTAACGAGCGTTTTATATTTACCTGATCTGCAAACTCTTGCTGTGTTAATCCCTTCTGTTTGCGAAGAAATTTAATATTTTTTGAAATAATTGACATAAAAATTTGGATATGCTAATTTTATTAGTAATTTTATGCTCATAAAGTTAGTAATTATTTTTTAAACACCAAATTTATTATCAAATGAAACGGTTTATTTATATTATAACAGATAGAAACAGGAATAATTTACACGTAGGCTTATGCTCCGACCTGGTTAAAACGCTAAAGTTTTACAGCGATATGCCTACTTTATTTTTCGACAGCGCGCAGCACCTTAACCGTTTGGTTTATTTTGAGGAGATAAATACCGAGGAGCAGGCCATGGAAAGGTTTAAGCAAGTGAGTACTTACACCAGGCCGCAAAAAGAAAAAATGATCAGGCCCGTTAATCCCGATTGGATAGACCTGACCATTGGTTTAAATTTTGAAAGCGGGCTGCGCACAAGGCCGCAGCTGCGCCCATCATTGAACAGCTTTCGCCGCGCGGTTACTTCGCTTTAATAAAAATAAGCGCGCCGGAGTTCATGCAAAATCTTTTGCCGCCGCGGTCGGCAGGCCCGTCGTCAAATACGTGGCCTAAGTGTAAACCGGTGCTTTTTTCTATTACTTCATCACGGCTCATGCCGAAGCTGTTGTCCTGCACAATTTCTATTTTGCCGGCATCAACAGGTTTTACAAAACTTGGCCAGCCTGTACCGCTGTCAAACTTATCATCAGAGCTAAATAAAACTTCGCCGGTAGCGGCGCTTACATAAACGCCTTTTTGCTCGTTGTTCCAGTACGCGTTATGAAAAGATGGCTCGGTGCCACGGTTTACCATAATTTCGTATTGGTTGGCAGTAAGTTTTTGTTTCCACTCAGCAGGCGTTTTACTATTCTTCCTGTTTTTTAATATTTTGGTGTTATCCTGCGCACTGATATTCTGGCAGCTAAAAAAAGTAACTGCGCTTAACAATATCACCGCTAAAATTGATCTTTTCATGATTTTTGTATGATTAGTTTAATCCTCAACTATACAAAATTACGTAAAGTTGTAGCACATGGTTTGTCATAAAACGGTAGTTTATAACTAATTGCTTTTGGGGAGGAGCACAGCGGTTACTATATCTAATATTCCATTGCTTTGCGCTATATCAAATGTGGCGATAATGCTTTTGCCACCGTTTTCATCAGTTAAAACAATATTTCGGTTGGCATCAATGGTCGCGGTTAATTTTGCTCCCGAAAGTGTAGTAAGTGTTGTTTGCCCGTTATTTAAACGGACTTGTTTTGCTATTTCTTTAGCAGTTAAGCTGCCGCCAATTACATGGCCAAGGATAAAGTTCTTTAAAGCCTGTAAATGGGCGGGAGCTAATAAGGTATCAAGTGTACCGGCAGGTAATTTAGCGAAAGCAATATTTGATGGTGCAAAAACCGTTATCGGCCCCGCGCCTGTAAATGTATCAGTAAGCCCCACAGCTTTTATGGCCGAAGCAAATGTGCTTAGTTCTTTAACACTATCAATATTTTGTATCACATCCTTTGCCGAACTCATTAAATAGCCGTTAACTATACGTGTTTTTACCGTATTGCTTTGCGCGAAGAGCCAACAACTGTTCAATAGTAAAAAACAAAGCAGGGTTAACTTTTTCATTGCTATTGCTGGTCGTTAGGTTTAATATCCGGGTTATCTCCCGGTGTTTGTACGGGAACAGGAGGTGTACCGGTGCTATCAGCGGGTACTTTTAAACTATCCGTTGATGTTGTATCGGTTTTAATGATAGGCGAGGGGCAATCGTACTCCTTGGTAATCTTTACCCACGGCTTAGGGAATGGCCCCGGTGTATAACCCGAATTTGCATCGGCATAAACTTTTTCCATAAACCTCGCGAAAATTGGCAATGCGGTATGCGCGCCTTCGCCGTTTTCGGAAGTGGTGAAGTGTACGCTACGGTCGTTTGCGCCAACCCAAACACCAGTTACCAAATCCTTGGTAATGCCCATATACCAGCCATCAACATAATGCGATGATGTACCTGTTTTGCCGCCTATCTGGTTGCTGCTCTTTTTCCAAAGCCCCGGATATTCCCATAAAGCCTGCGATGTGCCGCCCGGTTCATCCATACCACCCCTAAACATATAAAGCATCAACCAGGCAGTTTCCTCGCTTAAAACCTGCTCGGTTTTCAGGGCAAACGTGGCCAGTACATTGCCATCCTGGTCGGTAATTTTGGTTACCAGCAAGGGATCAATCTTTTGCCCCTTGTTTAAAAAGGTGCTATAAGCGCGTACCATTTCATAAACCGATACATCATTCGATCCCAAAGAAACCGATGGTACTGATTTTAAGGGGCTTTCGATGCCTATTTTATGCGCGTATTGCACTATTTTATCCCAGCCAACTTCTTGTGTTAACTGCGCGGTAATGGAGTTTACCGATTTACCCATAGCCCAGCGTAGCGACATATCCAAACCCGAAAAATGGAAATCAGCATTATTAGGCGACCAAACGGTATCCTTGCCATTAGCATTTTTATAGTGAATGCTAACCGGTTTATCAGTAAACTTATCGCAAGGAGTAAAGCCGTTATCAATGGCCGTAACATACGCAAACGGTTTAAAGGTTGAGCCTGCCTGGCGTTTTGCCTGGTTTACGTGGTCGTAATTAAAATATTTATAGTCGATACCGCCAACCCAATCTTTTATATAGCCGGTTGTTGGTTCAATAGTCATCATACCGGTATTTAAAATACGGGCGTAGTATTTTATAGAGTCGTCGGTAGAAAATGTGGTATCCCTATCGCCATTCCAGCTAAAAACGGACATTCGCTTTTCGGTGGTAAAGTATTTCTTTATTTGTGCGGTATCGCCTTTATATTTCTTTTCCAGCATCCTGTAAATAGGCAGGTTTTCTTCATTCTTCAATACAAAATCCTTTATTTCGTTACCGTCAAAATCGCGCCATGGGTTTTTCTTGCCCCAAAGGCTGTTAAAGTTTTTTTGCAGCAGTTTCATTTTTTCAGCAACGGCTTCTTCCGCATATTGCTGTAGGTGCGAATCTATGGTGGTATATATTTTTAAGCCATCGGTATACAAATCATAACCATTATCACTGCACCATTTTTTTAGCCAGCGTTCTACGGCTTCACGCAGGTAGGAGTCACCGTTTGAGTCATTTTCTACATAACTTAAATCGAGGCCAAGCGGCTTGCTTTCATTGGCGGCATAATCGGCTTTGTTTAAGTAACCATATTTTTCCATCTGGCTTAACACTATGTTACGCCTTTCTAACGATTTTTCGGGGTTATTTACCGGGTTATAGGTCGATGTAGCCTTTAACATGCCAATAAGCGTTGCCGCTTCGGCGGGGTCAACCTGGTTTGGTGTTTTGTTAAAAAACTTTAATGTAGCAGTTTTTATACCATAAGAATTATTACCGAAAGGCACCGTATTCAGGTACATGGTTAATATATCCTGCTTGTTATAAACGTGCTCAATTTTATAGGCGGTTAGCCATTCTTTACACTTATATACTATGGTACTGAGTACAGGCACATGCTTAATTAAGCCTTCCGATTTCCTTTTTCTTGTTTCAAACAGGTTTTTGGCTAATTGCTGGGTAATGGTACTGCCCCCGCGTTTATCGCCCCCGGCTGTTGATAGCATACTGGTTAAAAAGCCATAAAAATCAACACCGCTGTGCTTGTAAAAGCGTACATCCTCAGTCGCAACCAAGGCGTTAATGACGTTGGGCGATATATCCTTAAACTCAACCGGCGAGCGGTTTTCGCGGTAATATTGGCCTATCAACTTGCCATCGGCGGTATAAACCTGTGAGCCAACCGACATGGATGGGTTCCTAATGTCATTCATATCAGGCGAATAACCGAACAGCCACAGAAAATTTAACTCAATAGCACAGAAAAACAGGATGACAAAATATATAAAGATGACAAAGTATCTTAAAAAACGGTTTTTTATACGTCGGAACATGGAGGTAAAGATGTAAAATTATAGGCCTAAATCATAGTTTAAGGCGCAAATATTAACAACGGTGTTTTTACAGGTTAATTTTAGCAAATGCATCATTAGCGAAAATTTAGGGGAGGGGATGGCAATTTTACTTCTTTTTTGATGCCTTTGCAAATATAACCATCTTAAAACAAAAAAATCAGCCCGTTTGATGGCTGATTTTTTTTGTCTGTTACTCAACAGTTATCTCATCCGCGAATATATAGGATTGTTCGCCTTTGTTGGCATGCCAGTCGGGCAGGGGGCCGTATTGCTTGGCAACCACCTTTATATATCGCGCGCTCGTGTTTAGTTTTGCGGTAAATTCCTGTATTTGGACCTTCGTATCTTTAATATCCACCTGTGTGTTTACGGTTGCTGCTAAGGTGTAGTTGGAGCCATCGTTAGAAGTATAATACTGAACATATTGCGGAAAAATAATCCATGCGCCGGTATCCTGTATGGTACCTAAACTTACCGTGTTAACAGGTTTAACCGATCGCATATCCAATATCGCCACCAAATCATTCCCCTGGAAAGCCTGCCAGTTGCCTAATTGCCAGTTTAACTTGCCGCGGAGGCCGTCAATTAACGAGTTATCGCCTTTGGCGGGATAATCGGGCAAGTATTTGTTTACCAGCGTAAGGTCGATATCATTCCTTAGTTTTTGGAAAGTGGCTACATCAACAAAACTCTTTTTGCCGTTTTTTATAGCGATGGCTTTAACCGTTGTGTTTGATGATATCAATAGCGGCGCAGTATAAGCTGCTGAATTGTCATCAGGCGTTGAACCATCAACAGTAAAATATATTTTGGCATCTGCATCAGCACAACCCATCGAAGCATAAAAAGGTTGGGTAAATGTTTGTGCCGGCGCGTTGATGTACGGATCGGGAACTATTAAATCATCTTTAATAAGCGAGTATGGTTTTTCCAGCCCTTTTTCATATAATTTATTGACGGTTTTGCCACTGTTAACAACCAGTTGACCTCCGTTGTAAATGGTGTTATAGTCGATATAAATTTTGTTATAGGCTGTATTATTCAATTTCATCCCCTCCAAATAAATATTCGAGCGGCTTACACTTGCACCATGATTAAGTATGGTGAATTGTTTGCCGTTCTCCAGGTTTATCACCGTTCTATCAAACTGCGGCATGCCGATTTGGAACTGCTGCTGCCCCGGCATAATATTATAAATACCTAACGAACTAATCACATACCAGGCCGACATCTGCCCGCAATCCTCGTTACCCGCAAGGCCATTAGGGTTAGCGCTGTATTCATCGTTTATTATTTTGTGGATGTAGAATTGGGTTTTATTTGGTGCATCGGTAAAGTTGTACAGGTAAGCCATGTGGTGGCTTGGCTCGTTGCCATGCGCGTATTGGCCTATAAGCCCGGCGACATCCGGCAAGTTTAAGCCGTGGTTATCAAACGGAATGGTAAATAGTTGATCCAGCCTGTCTTCAAATTTCTGTTTGCCGCCTTCTTTGCTTACTAAAGTTTCCACATCCTGCGGGGCTAAAAAATCATACTGCCAGGCATTGCCTTCGGTATAATTGTGGTCAACTTCGGTAGGGTCGAAAGGTGTTAGCCAGCCGCCATTAACCCTTGCCTGCATAAATCCGTTTTGGTTGTTATAAACGTTTTTCCAGTATTGGGCGCGTTGTATAAATTCGGTATAATCATCCCCGTGGCCCATCATTTTAGCCATTTGGGCAATACACCAATCGTCAATACAATATTCTAAAGTTTTAGATACCGATTCCTGCTCATCATCAGCCAAAACAGCGCCATTGCGACGGTAGCTATCTAAACCAAACTGATCGCGGTTTACGGCAGATTTCATGGCTTTTAAGGCTTCCTCGGCGTCAAAACCACGTATGCCCTTCGCGTAAGCATCAACAATAACCGGGATGGAATGGTTGCCCACCATACAAAATGTTTCGCTGGATGCTAAAGGCCATATAGGCAGCAAGCCGCCTTGCTCGTACATCGCCAAAAATGATTTTATAAAATCCTGAGTGCGGGCACGGTCAATCAGGTTAAATAAAGGGTCTTCGGCACGGTAAGTGTCCCATAACGAGAATACGGTGTAATAATTAAAACCTTTAGCAACATGTATTTTTTGGTCGAAACCGCGGTATTTACCATCAACATCATTATAAATGTTTGGCGCCAGCATACAGTGGTACAGCGCGGTATAAAATATAGTTTGCTTTTTATGCGCGCTTAAATTGGTATCGGCTTTTGAGGTGAGGGCAGGTTCGCCGCCCTGCACATCAATTTTTGATAATTCCTTATTCCAGGCTGCTTTTGCGGCTACCTGTACTTTTTTAAAGTCGAAATCGGGCACTTCGGTATCCAGATTCTTTAAAGCGCCATCGGTGCTTACATCCGATATACCTACTTTCGAGATCACTTCACCGGGGTTATCAAAATTCAATACTAATTTGATGTTTTTACCCTGCACCTTGCTTTTGTCTGTTTGTATTACATCGCCGGATGATATTGCGTACGATTTAAATGGCTTTGAAAACTTAGCATAAAAATATACACGCTGGTTATCGGCCCATGAACTTGAACAGCGGTAGCCGCGTATTTCGTGATTGCTTACCACCTCAATCCACGAATCCACAACCTCATCGCGGTGCTGTAAATCAATAACGATATTAGCTTCGCCGGTTGATGGATAGGTATAACGGTGTACACCTACACGGGTAGTAGCCGTTAATTCGACCCCGATTTTATACTTATCTAAAAAAGTTTTGTAATAGCCCGGTGTGGAGTACTCATTCTTTTTCTGAAAACCCGACGCGTTGGTAAATTTGTTAAAATTAGGCGTACCAGTGGTAGGCATAAATAATACATCGCAGTAATCGAAAATGCCGGTGCCGCTTAGGTGGGTGTGCGAAAAGCCGTAAACCAGCGTATCGGTATAAAAATAACCCGAGCAGCCATCCCAGCCATCAAGCCGGGTATCGGGGCTTAATTGCACCATACCAAAAGGCATAACGGGGCCGGGATAGGTGTGGCCGTGGCCGCCGGTACCTATAAAAGGATCTACTAAAGCGGTGTAATCGCGTTTGGTTTGGGCTGAGGTTGCCGAAACTATAGCCAATGCAGCTACAACAAATAAAATGTGACGGGTAAATAGTTTCATTTATATGGTTAGTTAAAATGCAATGCAAATTACATTTATATCCACACAAAACTCAAAACTTATTAAAATATTTTAGGAAGTGGTAAAACTTCTATAACCAATTCATCGAAGTTGGTTTTGTAAAGCATATTGGTAATAACACTAATTTACCTTATTTTTGTTTATATGCCAACGCTTTTTGAAATAAACGGTTATAGATTTTTCTTTTATAGTAATGAAAATGACGAGCCGGTTCATATTCACGTTAGCAAAGGTGATGCTGAAGCTAAATATTGGATCAATGCGAATTTGGACGAAGCATATTCCTATGGCTTTAAAGTAAGAGAAAGAAAAGAAATAAAGATATTAGTTAAAGAGAATGCCGATAAAATCACCGAAAAGTGGAATGAGTTTTTCAAATAAAAATATGGAAGAAAGAATTTTGAATAAGAAATCATCCGACCCTTTTGATAAGCTTATATTTGAGAAAGGGCTTCGTGTAAAGCAATTAATGGCAGATAAGAAGCTGAATACCATTATCATTCTTTTAAACAATGGCCATGCTTTAAAAGTTCCTATCAATCATTTTAAAAGCTTGAAAAATGCGAGCCAGGCCGATTTAGATAAATGGGAATTATCAGGAAATGGCATAGGCATACGCTGGAAGAATATAGATGAAGATTTGTCGCTTAAAGGGCTCATAAAGCACTCTGCATTGTCATCCATTCTCCATCGCCTGGAAGGGAAAAAAGATATACAAGAACTATCTATACTGTAATAGGTTTACTACCCTATCGTAAACTTATCCTCATCCTTTAAAAAGGGCAATGCACGCCTGGCTTTAACCACTTCATCGCCTATAATGGTAAAAGTATACACATCCTCTTCATCACGTTTATAATAAACCACATTTCCGTTAGGGTCAATGCAGGTGGAATCGCCTGAGTGATAAACCTCGTTGCCATCGTGCCCAACACGGTTTACACCAATTACATAGGATTGGTTTTCGACAGCCCTTGCAGGTATCAGCGTGCGCCAGTGTAAGGCGCGGCGCTCGGGCCAGTTGGCTACAACAATCATCAGGTCATATTCGGCATCAACATTACGCATCCATACCGGGAAACGCAGATCGTAGCAAATCATGGGGCAAATTTTCCAGCCTTTTAGTTCAACAATCAGTTTTTTGCTGCCGGCGGTATAGGTTTCATGCTCCTTGCCCAGGGCAAACAGGTGGCGTTTGTCATAATGCTGGTAAGTACCATCGGGCCGCATCCATACCAGGCGGTTGTAGTATTTGTCGTTATCCTTAACTATCAGGCTGCCGGTAACCACACAATTATACTCTTTGGCAGTTTTGTACATCCATTGTATGGTTTTGCCATCCATTGCTTCGGCCAATTTCTCGGCGTTCATGGTAAAACCTGTGTTAAACATTTCGGGCAGTATAATCAGCTCTGTTTTTTCGCGGATTGACGACAGGCGCAGGGAAATATTCTGCAGATTTTTATCCGTGTTTTCCCAAAAAAGATAGCCCTGGAATATGGTAATTTTTAGATTATCCATGCTTTTGTGGTTCATGGTCAATAGTTCACGGTTTATAGATTTTTTTGACCTATAAGCGTGGCCCAATGGCCATAGTTTTCAAATTTTTAAAGGCAGATGTTATACAAATATACATTTGTATAATTAAATATGGTTATGCGGCCCGTTCATTACAATCCACAGATGGTTGACCATGGATAACGGGCCGAAACCTAAACTTTCATTAACCTATCAACGGCATTATCCAGCGTTTCTTGCCTTTTGGCGAAACAAAAACGCAAAACATGATGATCGGTGCCCTTATTATAAAAGGCCGACGTAGGTATAGTAGCCACGCCAATTTCCTTTGCCAAACGTATGGCAAAATCTGCATCCTTCTCATCTGTAATGCCATTATACCTTACCGATTGAAAATAGGAGCCGTAACAAGGCAACAACTCAAAACGTGTTTGTTCAAGCCCTTTACGGAAGTAATCTCGCTTTTGCTGGAAAAATTCCGGCAGGCCTAAATAAACGTTTTCATCTTTCAAATATTCGGCAATGGCATATTGTATTGGGGTATTTACACTAAAAACTAAAAACTGGTGTACTTTTCTAAATTCCTGCATCAGCCATTCGGGCGCCAGGCAATAGCCAACCTTCCAGCCGGTAGTATGGCAAAGCTTACCAAATGAGGCAATGATAAAGCTGCGCTGTTGCAACTCAGGATAGCGGGCCATGCTTTGGTGGGTTTCGCCATCATATATTAAATGCTCGTAAACCTCGTCGCTCAAAATTAAAATATCCTGGTTTTTTACAATGGCGCTTAGCTCGTCAATATCCTCCTTATGCAAAATAGTAGCAGTAGGGTTGTGGGGCGAGTTAAGAATAATCATCCGGGTGCGGTTGGTAATCAGCTTTTTTACCATATTCCAGTCAATACGGTAATTTGGCGGTTCAAGCTCCAGTGATTTTACTATGCCGCCCATTAATTTTATAGCAGGGGCATAGCAATCAAAAGCTGGCTCAAATATAATTACCTCGTCGTTCGGGTTAATTACCGCGCTGATGGCTGTAAATACCGCTTGCGTACCACCTGCAGTTATAGTTATCTCTGTATCAGGATTATAACGTGCGCCATATAACCTTTCTGTTTTATAGGCAATCTGCTCGCGCAACGCAACAACACCTGCCATTGGGGCATATTGGTTGTGGCCGGCCTTCATGGCATTATTCACCAATTCAATGAGGTAAGGGTCGCAATCATAATCAGGGAAACCCTGTGAAAGATTAATAGCGCCCAGCTCGGCAGCCAGTGCCGACATCACGGTAAATATAGTAGTGCCCGTTTGGGGTAGTTTGGAAGTAATCGGTGTCATCAGTTGGCTAAAATACCATAAATAAGGCGAAAGGTAAAGGGCAAAAAGTTAAAGATTGTTATATTCTTCGCCTTAAGCTTTTTAATTTTTGATGTTTTACCTTTCAGCTTTTACCTTTCGTCTTAAAAAATTAACTTCGTAACATGAAGTTTATAAAATACCTTTTTGCAATTGTTGCTGTTTTTTACATGGCATCGTGCAAGCCTAAATCTACCGTACCTGTTGTTGGTTTTGTTGATGCTTTAGAGGATGCCACCTTATCGCAGGCAAGCACTGGTTTTGTTGCCGCTTTAAAGGATAATGGTTATAGCGATGATAAACAAAATATCAAAATTGAATACCGCAACGCGCAGGGCGATATACCTACACTAACGCAAATTGTTAATTATTTTGTGTCGGAACCCGTTACGCTGCTGGCAACCTGTACTACTTTATCTACTGTTACTGCTATTCAAAAAACCAAAACCATACCTATTTTTGAAATGGTATCGCCAACCCCCGCGCGTATGAACGTGTTGGATGCCCACGGCAACGCGCCTACCAATTTATTCGGTGCCTGTGAGGATTTGCAGTATATCGATACCTCGTTCGCTATTATCCCTAAAGTATTAAAGCCAAAAGGGGCAAAGCTGGTTATCGGCATGATTTATAATCAATCCGAACCGCAATCGGAAGATGCCATGCAGCACATAAAAAGTTTGGCAGATAAAGCAGGTATTACACTGATAGCCCTGCCGCTTAATTCATCGGCGGATGCGCAATTGGTAACACAATCGCTGTTAAGCAAAAATATCGATGCATTTTTTGCCAACCCGGATAATACGGTTTTTGCATCGTTTGAAACTATCCTCAAAAATTGTAACCAACATAATGTGCCCATATTTACCAGCGAGGCCGGTTTGGTGCAGCGTGGCGCGGTAGCGGCTTTTGGTGCCGATATTTACCAATGGGGCTACCAGGCAGGCGTACAGGCAGCGCAATATTTAAAAACAGGCAAAACCGATGGCTTAAAACCTGAGATGGTTAAAATACGCAAAAGGGTTTACAACATGGCCGCCGCCCGTAAATACCACATTACCCTGCCGCCAGATTTTCAAGCCGTAAAATAATGGACTTTTACCTTACCGCTTTAGTACAGGGATTATGCTTTTCGGGAGTAGCATTAGGTATATATATATCAATGAAGATATTTAATATACCGGATATTACTACGGATGGGAGCTATATGCTTGGGGGTGCTTTTACCGGGACTTTGCTGCTCCATCACCAGCCCGCATACATTGTATTGCCGGTGGTAATTATAGCCGGGGCAATAGCAGGAGCTTTAACCGGCATTATCCACACCAAATTAAAAATAAACGCGCTGCTGGCCGGTATTTTGGTAATGACGGCGCTTTACTCCATTAATTTAACCATCATGGGGCGGTCTAATTTACCGCTCAATACTATCCCAACCATTTTCAACCTGGTGAACATATCGGCAAA
>Ga0302303_10000595_pt1 | contig 28033 bp, 26 predicted proteins | sample III_Palsa_E2_1_FD_194542 | JGI IMG/M metagenome (GOLD analysis project Ga0302303, IMG submission 194542) | Peat permafrost microbial communities from Stordalen Mire near Abisko, Sweden - III_Palsa_E2_1 | ecosystem: Environmental > Terrestrial > Soil > Palsa > Peat permafrost | place: Sweden...
AATAAAAAAATATTAGGAATTTAAACATATATACTACACAACAATACAAATGAAAAGATCATTCATCATTTTGGGATTAGCATTAGCCATATCAGCATGCGGAAATAACAAGCAATCCAGCGGTTCGGGCACTGATACTACCGTGACTACCACCACTACAACATCTTCAACCCAAAGTACATCGGTAGCCGTTAAAGATACTCTAGGTGCCGGGTTGATACAGAAAAACGATTGTTTAACTTGCCATAAGCTTGATCAAAAGGTTATTGGCCCTGCATTTACCGATGTAGCTAATAAATATACAGCATCGCCTGCTGTTGTTGATACTTTGGCTAATAAGATTATCAAAGGAGGATCAGGTAACTGGGGTACTATCGCAATGTCGCCGCATCCAAATTTATCAATGACGGATGCCCAGGAGATGGTGAAGTATATCCTGACTTTAAAAAAATAAAACCTAACTAACCAATATAAACCAAATGACTAACAGGAGAACTTTTTTAGCCCAGGCGGGCCTGATATCTGCCGGGGTAATGGTGGCACCCCGGCTGCTAATGGCTCAAGATTATAAAGATATTGTCGGACTGCAATTGTACAGCGTTCGCGATCAATTAAAATCGGGCGATGTAAAAGATGTTATAGCCAAAATTGCCCGTGCTGGTTATGGCGAAGTGGAAACATTTGGTTATAATAAAAAGGATGGCTTTTGGGGGCTAGATGCCAGCCAGTTTAGCACGTTACTTAAAAACAATGGCCTGCGCACGCCAAGCGGGCATTTTGAGTTTGATAACTTTTTTGCCACCGGAAATACAGATGAACTGCATACCTACATTGATGCTGCCCACATCACCGGTATGGAATACATTATTGTACCACACCTTAACGGCGACTTTATAAAAACGGTTGATGACTTTAAAGGTATTGCCGATAAAATAAGTACCGCTGCCGAGATATGTAAAAAGGAAGGATTGAAATTTGGTTACCACAACCATAATTTTGAGTGGAGACAGGTAGACGGAACTACTTTTTATGATACGATCTTAAACCGCACCGATCCAAACTTGGTGAAGATGGAAATGGATCTTTATTGGGTTGTTCGTACCGGGCAAGATCCGATAGAGATCATTAAAAAGCATCCGGGAAGGTTCTTCGCTTTCCATATTAAGGATATGGATAAATCAAACCACAATATAAATACCGAGGTGGGGAATGGCGCAATCGACTTTAAAGCTATTATGGCTTATGCTAAACTGGCTGGTGTAAAGCACTTTATAGTTGAGCAAGAAAACTACACTAATATTGATCCATATGTGAGCATTGCGCAAAGCTGTGCCTATGTAAAAAATGTACTCCACGTTTAATTTAGAAATTATGAGAAACAAAATTTTGTTAACTATTGCCCTTGCAGGAGCCTGTTTTACAGCTAATGCTCAGCAAGGAGCTAAACCCGAAGATACAGAAATCTGGAGTCCGGAACCACCGGTAGTAACGCCGGGTAAAACAGTGTCTGATGCACCATCTGACGCGATTATACTATTTGATGGGGCAAATCTTAATCAATGGGTTTCTGCACAGGATGAAACCAAACCAGCTGACTGGAATGTGCACGATGGTATTGTTACCGTGAATAAAAACTCCGGTAATATAGAGACTAAAAAATTATTTACAAATTATCAATTACATATTGAATGGCGTATTCCTGCCGATATAACAGGCACCAGCCAGGCCAGGGGAAACAGTGGTGTGTTTTTAGCTTCAGTAGGTAAAGGCGATGCTGGTTATGAGCTACAGGTTTTGGATTCATACAAAAATAAAACTTATGTAAATGGGATGGCTGGCAGTATTTATAAACAGTTTATTCCCTTAGCTAACCCGGCAAGGCCTCCCGGCGAATGGCAAACCTATGATGTAATTTGGACTGCACCTACTTTTAATGCCGATAGCACATTAAAAACACCAGCCCATGCTACTGTTATTTATAACGGCGTAGTTGTTGAAAATAATGTTACGCTGCAAGGTGTAACTTTATATATTGGGAAACCTTATTATAAAGCACACGGGCCATCTCCAATCAAATTGCAGGCACATGGCGATAAAAGTGAGCCGCTTAGTTTCAGAAATATTTGGGTAAGAGAGCTGTAACTAAATTAAAATCCAACATAATAAAAAAAGGGAGCAAATTATTTGCTCCCTTTTTTTATTATGTTAATTTATGGGTTAACTTAATTAACTGTATAGTGATAAACATAATGGGCGAGGTTACCATCACCATCAATACCTTCCAGTACAACACGGTATGGGCCTTTGCCATCAGCATTTAAAAATTCAAATGAGGCTTTTCCGGCAGCATCTGTGTATATTTTAGGGTTCCAGTAAACAGTGGTCCTTAAGTCAAAATAGGCGGGATTAGTTTTTGGTACAGTAAATTTTGGTACATAAAACTCTTTTGTTCTTCCATAACCCATTGGGTTTATTGTAATCACATTATACACCGGCATTAAATCCTTTAGTTGCGAAAGCGATATCTTATCGCCTTTAGGAGCTGGTTTACCATTAATAACAATTACACCTTTTGTATTACTGGTTTTGTTAATACTGCTAAATCCATCATTTAAAAATACTTCTACAGACTCAACCGTTTTTGGATCTATATTCTCAAGGTAACTGGCATCTACCGGCATCCCGTTATAATATACCGCTGCCGGTGTCGATTTATTATTCTGGTTGTAATCCCTGGTCAGGTAAAAGTTATCAGTATCAAAGGTGAAACCCATCAGCGTTCCTCTAAGGCAGTCTAATAAAAAATTACATCCAGTAAGCTGAATCCCACTAACAATGTGATCAGGTTCTTGACTTAAACCAGTTAAAGCGGAATAATCTGTATGGCTTGGTTTTTTTACTTCGGATTTAGCTATTACCACTACCTCTTTAAGCATTCGGGTAGCCGCATATTGCCTTTTTGTATTTTTAAGATACACGGATATTGTGCTATCTATATTCTGTACATTATCTGGCGAATTAATGTTTTTAAGTAAAACAGGCGCTGTTTCATTATCAGCAGTAACTACTAAATTTTTGTAATTAGGATTGTTCTTTGCGTTAAGAATAACCTGGGTTGAATCTTTAAAGTTAAGGTTATTAAATACAAATCTGCCAGATTCATCAGTAGTGGCATCATTAGGTAAAGTCCTGTCGGATAATACCATGTGAATATTAGCATGTGGAACAGCTATTCCTGAAGATGTACGAAGCGTCCCGGTTATCTTTAAGCCCTGATCGGGTAAATAAAACAATTGCGGATTTTTATTTGCAACAATGTCACCATAATCAAACCTGCGATAGCCTTGTGTAAGCATCAATACGTCAAGGTCGCTTGTGCGTTTAGCATCAACATGGTTAAAATAATAATTCGGTTTTTCTATATATCCCCTTAAATCAGAAGTAAGCAACAGGCTTGATAAAATGGTTGTTTCCTTATCTTCATCATAGGGTACTTTATTTTCGTCGATAACAGCTAATGAGAATGTACCAATATCTGGCGCGTTTTTATTTTTTACCGTTAAATTCATCCTTACCCTTTGGCGTGTTAAATAACTTGGGCGGTCGGTATTTATCGCTACGTTTAGTAAATCATCATGTTGTATAAACACCAGGCGTTCGCTTAACGGGTCGCCTTCTGAAGTTAATAATGAGAATTGCAAAATCCCAGTTGGAAACTTTGTTTTAGGTAAAACAGATAAGTAAGTAAGGTTTTGCAACTGCGTTTGGGCCGCATAATAAACAGTACCACCACTTTGTGCTACGATATAAAACAGCGTGTTCTTAAATTTATCTAAAAAAGCCGGGTTAGATGATAGTTTAACACTCAAGCTATCAGGGCCACTGTTATTTACAGATAGATAAATTCCCTCGTTTAATACTTTTGGTAAATCATACGTTGCTTTTGTACCATCGGAAAAAGATACATTGGCCTTATAGTTTTTATCAGGTTCGGGTTGAAAGGTAAATTCACCCATTCCCAAATGTTGCGAGGCGAACTGGGCGATCTCCGTATTACTATCATCAGTTATTACACCTTTAATATCAATGCCCATTCCGTTTGAGTTAATAGCCTTAAAAGCGATTTTATCATGTACACCGCTTAACATATTTCCACCTTCCGGAAAAAACTGTACATCTTTTGCAACAGAAGCGGTTTTTAATGAAAATGTATTGGTAATGCTTTTTTTATAGTTTAATTCGATGGTAGTAGTTAGATCTGCCGATGCAAAAGCACCATGTTTATTGCTGGTAAAGGTAATATCCAGCACACCATTAGCATCGGTTACGCCTTTACCTTTGTCAATGGTGGCATCATCAGATTGAACTTTCCATGATACCCTTCGAGCTGCTAAAGGAGCGTTATCTTGTGATTTATAAGTTACATGCGCTGTTATTTTTTCTGCGTCATTAACAACAGTATTTGCAAACGAAATATGCGTATCAACCGGGTTATCCTTATCAACAATGTTGCCTACGGTTATATTTTTGGTGAAAAAATAGCCGGCATCAAAATTTCGCATCCAGCTAGTGTATGCCCTTATATGGTAATTTCCTTCAACAAACGATACCTGCGGTAAAACTATATTACCAAAGCCAGTACCGTTAACTATAGGTAATTTTAATGATGCTACAACCGAATCGCGGTTATTTATCATATCAACATAAACAATTTTGCTAATTGCCGAAAGTTGATTTTGTTCAAGCGTTACATAAGCTTTAAACCAAATGGTATCACCAACTGCATAATAAGGTTTATCAAAGTGCAGGTAAACTTTTTCTGCAGGATAGTTTTGTGTAAACTGGGTGGTTTTTTGAATTAAAGTTCGTAGCGGAATAGTGTCATCCTGTGCAAAGGCTGATAACGAGAAAACGGTTAGCAGGCACACGGCAAGAGCGATTTTTTTAAAGATCATCAATATCAATTAAAGTAAATAATACGGAGGCTAAATATATCTATTTAAAACTATTGCATTGCGGGTTTAACATGCTTTAACATATTTTTTACAATAGGGAATATTTGCAGGATGCAAAATGCTAATAAATAGCAGGGTAGTAGGTATAAAACAAAAATATCATTGTGATCAAGCTTTTAGCAAGCCACAATGATATTTTTATTGTAATAGATAACAGAAATTCTTACCAGCCAGAACCTTTTGTTGCGGTACCGCTGCTGATATGTCCTTCTGCTGTAGCTTTGCTCATAATTGCAGCCATTTTGTTACCTGCGCTGTCTTTACCTGTTGCAATGTATCTGCCAGATTTTACATCAATAACAGGATCGATCATTGGAACATTTTTGGTTTTTGTTTTCACAGAATAGGCGGTGATACCGCCGCTTGTTGGTGTTGCCATAATTAGTTTAAATTGTTTTTTTGAAATAACTCCACACAGGAGATGTTTGTTTTAACAAACATAGCTTATTGTATTTAAGTTGTATACTGTTTAACTTAAAAATTATTAACAAATTATAGGTAATTAACATTTTTTTAGCTGTAAAAATGGCTAAATGGACTTTATTGAGCCTTTTAAAATCCAATTATGATTGGTTAGTTATATTAATGGTTAAACACCTATCTGGTTTTTGATATTTAATTGAAAACCTTTAGATTTAGATTGAGTTTATTATTATACAAATAATTGCCAAAAAATGGATAAAAGAGATTCGAGTATATTATACTTTATATTAGGGCTTTACTCGCTAATGGTTAGCTGGTATTATAACCATTCACTCATTATATTATTGATCACCTATATTTTTTGGCCTGTTTATTTGCTTTACGAACTGTTAATAGGGCATCTTGCACACGGCATGTGGAAACATATACCGCTTTCCTATTTTAAGTAAATAGCAGCGCTATATCTTTTCAACAAAAACCGCAGTGCCGTATGCTAATACTTCGGTAATTCCCTGCATTATTTCATTCGCGTCATAGCGCATATTGATAATAGCATTGGCGCCTAAAGTTTGGGCATGTTGGGCTAAAAGCTGGAATGCTTCCTCGCGTGATTTTTCGCAAAGCTCAACATATATTGATAGCCTGCCTCCAAATAATGATTGAAAACCACCGGCAATATTACCCAACGCGCTGCGGCTGCGTACAGTAATGCCACGTACCACACCTAGGTGTTTTACAATTTTATAACCTTCTAAACTTGTACTGGTTGTAATTAATCCTGCATCCATGATTTATATTTTTTTAAATAAATATACAATTAGATTGTTATCAATATCCTTTGTTACATAAAAAATCCCGGTAGAAATCATAACATCTACCGGGATTAAATTTATACTATACATCTCTTAAGCCGGTGGATTTGAAGTTGATGGGACAGGTATAGGAGTTGATGTTGGATTTGGGGTAGGCGTTACCGGTGTTGTTGCAGGCGGAACACTTGGCGATGGTGTTGGACTTGGTGCCGGTGTGGTAGTTGGCATTGGCGTTGTTGTAGGCATAGGTGTACCCATTGGCGATTTTGTGCCGTTTGTTGGTACCGTGTCTCTTAACGCAATTGTATTGTTCAGTGTTTTTTTGTTTGATCCGGTATTGGTTAAAGTATATTCAAACGCGCATGTTACTAGTAGCGTCGCTGCCATTATTTTTAACTTTTTCATAACTTTTCATGTTAGGTTAATGATTTTATATTTAATACAATAACCATTCCTGAAATCTTTTCTAATTAAATTTATTTCTTTAAATAAAAAAATCCGGATTTAATAGTCCGGATTCAAAAAATCAGAAACTGATGTTAATTACATACCGCTTTTAATCGCATTAATAGCGTCCATATGTTTGTGTAATGTAGGTAGGGTAGCAGTTATAAACTGTTTTAACGTGGTGTCTTTCACCGTTTTTTGCGCGGCTTCAAACATGGCAATGGTGTTTTTATGATCGATAATCATTTGCGCTACATAGGCCTTGTTTAAATCAGTACCTGTTTTTTGGGACAGATTGGTTATTGTTGCCTGTTGCACCGTGTCGGGTAACGTTGGTAAAGTAATATTTTCGGCCATTGAAATTGCTGTTAACTTATTACCGGCATCGGTATGATCGGTAACCATCATATTGGCAAAATCCTTTATTTTATTGTTTGATGATTGCAGTTCGAGTTTGCTTAATGCAATTTCGGTTACACCGCCCTGTGCTGCTTTTTTAGCAAAGCTAACGTCGCCGGTGTCTGGCAGCATTTTGCTGCTATCGGTTTTAGTAACCTCAGCGGTTGTAGTTGTTGTTGTGTCGGTTGTGGTAGCTTTATTGCTTCCGTTATGGCAAGCCTGCATAATACAAGTGGCTCCGGCGGTAATCATAATTAAATTTATTGTTTTCATGGTTTTGTTTGTTTAACTGAAACGATAACATATTTTATGCCAAGATAAATTTGGCTATTTTATCATTGCTGAAAGTATACGATGAAAATGATGTGTACCCTGCTCACGGGTTACAGAGTAACGCCCATGTTTATAATAACGTGAACGGATGCCTCGCTGTACATTTTCTACGATCTCCTCGTCTTCCATTTCTACATTATCCAATCCGCTGCCGGCACCTTTATCCAGTTTCGATTCATCCCATACATAGGAATAAAATTTCACACGGCATTCATCAACAGCAATTGGCTCAACAACGTTAACCGATAATCCCCATGGGTAAAAATTAAACATCATGTTTGGAAACACCCAAAAGTAATATGCCGCTACATTCTTACCGTAGTCGGGTGAGTCAGCAGGTAGTCCAAAGCAATTCTCATTGTTTTTTGCCAGGCCTAATTGCAGGCTGGAGTAGGGGAAATACAATTCTGTAGCGTATTCGCCATAATCAATTACCGCATTTAACCCGGCATGTACAAAAGGTATATGAAACCCTTCTAAATAATTTTCGCAATACAAAGCCCAATGTGCTTTTACATTAAATGTACGTGACAATGCCGGCTCGAACTTAAAATCATTCAATGGCATCCAATTAACACGTGCCATCATATCTTTAAAAAATATTTCGGGCTGATATTTCTGATCGAGCGAAGCGAACAACCATTTTCCCCATTTAAAAATACTTACCTGATGCAGATCATCTGCTTCGGTTGGGAAATCCTCCACTTCCTTAAATTCCGGCATTGACGCAAATTTGCCATCTAACCCAAACATACGGCCATGGTATCTACACCGCAAGTTGGTTAGTTTACAAGCTTTATCAGCCACTAAATTACCACGATGCGTACATACATTTGATAATAAATTTACACTGCCTGATTTATCCCGGGTTAATAATAAAGGTTCATCCAGGTAATTAGGGAGCAGTGTAAGCGGATGTATATCTCCGCAATTTGCAACCAATTCTTCGCTGCCGATAAATTGCCATAACGGTGCGAAAAGTTTTTCCTTGCAAGCCTCAAAAATCGCCAGGCTTTTATAAAAATCCGTGTGAATGGTTTTTGCTTTCGCGATGTCGGGATCAATAGAAAAATCAGGCATAATTATTCAGCTTCGTTAATATTTGAAATAATCGAGTGGATTTTTTCATCTAGCTCTTTACCCGCTTCCTCTAATTTATCTAAAGATTCCTGGTCGACCGCGGCGTCGGAAGTTCTGATTACGTTAATCAACCCAAGAATAGAAGCCAATGGTTTTCTTAACTCATGGGATTGAATAAATGCGATATCAACCAAAGCTTTATCCTTTTTCTCATTACTTTGTTTGATGTGCCTGTTGTTATGCCAGATGATGCGGTATTGTAGAAATAGTATAATGAAGAAGAAAATAAATAACCCAGTTATAGCCGAAATAATTAATATCTGCCTGTTTTCAATTCGTTTTTCATGACTTATGCGCGCTATTTCACTGTCTTTTTCTGACGATTCATATTTGATCTGTAATTCACCAACCTGTCTCGCGTTCATACCAACACGTAATGAGTCGTGCATTTGCTGGTACCTGTCATTTTGCGTTATAGCTTCTTTGTAATCGCCTGCGTGGCTATAAAAGTTATACAGGTCCTGGTGTATTTCCATTTCCCGGTATGGTGTTTTAAGCGTGTGCGCAATTTGCAGCGCGTTATTAATATAATTGAGGCCCTTTTGTTTATCACCTAACTTATACCAGGAATATCCTATCCATATGTAACTATATGTTAATGAGCGTTGCTTGTTGTATTTTTTCGCTAATGCTACACCCCGCTCTCCATAAGCAATTGAATTTTTATAGTCGGCATTATCAAAATAATATTGAGAAATATTATCATTTAAAGCCACCTGTAATTGCTCAAACGCCGGTTTAGCATTCGCCATTTTTAAAGCGGTTAACTGTAAGTTTATTGAAGTATCATTTAGTGGCATGTGTGCCGCTAGGCCATGCGTATGCAAAAACATAGCTTTAAGGCTAAGCAACGAAATGATCCCAATAGTATCCTTATTGGCACGTGCCCAGCGTAACCCTTTGTCAGCATCTTCAAAAGCAAGTATGTAATCAGTATTTTCCTTGTGCAGATTCCCCATTATAGCGTAAATAGCGGGGTAGGCATTATAAATATTCCACTTTTGTATGTGCGACAGGCATTTTACCGCAATTTCCATAGCTGTTTTATGGTCGGCTGTTAACCAATAGTATTGCGCTGTATATAATTCGCCATAAACCAAAGCTTTTTTATTTCCGGTTGATGCGCCAATATTGCTTAGCTTTTTTGCGGTAAGAATGAGTGAGTCGAGATTGTTATTGGGATATTTTTTCCCGATGGTAATTAACGAATCAACCTGCTTATTACCATATGTTTTATCTGGTGGAGGAGACTGTTTACAGGAATTAAAAAATACAATTGCACAAATACAAATTACTAAACGCGATGTGAATTTATGCATAGATAATGATCGTTAATGAACGAATATAGAAAATTTCTGTAAGAGAAATTAATTAACGATAACGCCATTAACAATTCAACAAAGTAAGCATTGTTTCTATTTAGCCGTATCTTTTTTAGTTTTAGACGAATCCTCGTAAATGGCTTTTTTTGGCGATGTGTTGGTTGAATCATGTTTTGTTGTATCGGCAGATTCAAAACCAGGAGTTCTGGCGCCCGCTGCACCTGTGCCTGTTGAGTCGCCAGCAGGTGTATTTTTAGTGCCTTTACATGCCGAAATTGCTAATACGGAAGAAATAAATAAAACGATGAATGACTTTTTCATAACGGTGGTTTTATTTATTACAAATAAACAAGCCTAATTGTTGGGCTGTAATCCACAATTATCTAACTTTTCAACAATCACCGTAAACACCCACCCAATCCATTAACTTTACCAACCTATAAATAGGAGTAAACTGTTTGGCAAAGGAAGCTACTAAGGAAACCCCCTTAATGCAGCAATATAACGTGATAAAAGCGAAGTACCCAGGTGCTTTGCTTTTATTTCGCGTGGGTGATTTTTACGAAACATTTGGTCAGGATGCTATTAAGGCTGCCGGCATATTAGGCATTACGCTTACACGCCGCGCTAACGGCGCCGCTACGCATATTGAGTTGGCGGGATTTCCTCATCACTCGTTAGATACTTATTTGCCAAAACTGGTAAGGGCTGGCCAGCGGGTTGCTATTTGCGATCAGCTGGAAGATCCCAAAACCACCAAAACTATTGTTAAGCGCGGTGTTACCGAATTGGTTACGCCGGGCGTTGCTATCAGCGACAATATCCTGCAGCAAAAGAGCAATAACTATTTGGCTTCTTTATATTTTGAGAAGAATAGCATTGGCATTGCCCTGATTGATATTTCTACCGGGGAGTTTTTAACCGCGCAAGGTAATAACGACTATATTGATAAGCTTTTGCAAGCTTATTCGCCAAGCGAGGTTATCTATCCTAAAAGTCGCAATGCTGATTTTAAAGATACTTTTGGCGATCGCTTTTATACTTATACGCTTGATGATTGGCCTTACAGCGGCGATTACGCTAATGAAACGCTGCTAAAGCACTTCGGTGTAAAATCATTAAAAGGTTTTGGGATTGATAAGCTGGCATTGGGTATTGTAGCGGCAGGTGTGGCGCTGCATTATTTAAATGAAACAGAACACCGCAACCTGCAACATATTTCAGCGATATCAAGAATTGAAGAAGACCGCTATTTATGGATTGACCGTTTCAGCATCCGAAACCTGGAATTGGTTGGTTCATCCAATGAAAACGCGCTTACTTTGGTTGATGTGCTTGATCATACCTGCTCGCCAATGGGGGCAAGGATGCTGCGCAGGTGGATAGTAATGCCTTTAAAAGAGCTTAAGCCGATTAAAGACAGGTTAGGTGTTGTTGAATATTTAATAGCTGAAGAAGAGCTAAGAGATTCCCTGCAACAATACATCCGTCAAATTGGTGATCTGGAGCGTTTGATATCTAAGATAGGCCTGCAAAAAGCTAATCCTCGCGAGGTTTGTCAGCTTAAAAAAGCTTTGAAAGCGATTGAGGGAATCAAAGGTTTATGCGAGCATTCCATCAGCATGCCTTTAAAGGCAATTGGTGAACAACTGAATTCCTGTGCATCCATCAGCGATAAAATAGAACAGGAGTTGCATCCCGAGCCACCGGTAATGATTGTAAAGGGCGGTGTGATGAACGAAGGGATTAACGAAGAACTCGACCGCCTGCGTAAGATAGCTTTCGGCGGAAAAGGTTATTTGCTGGAAATCCAAAAGCGAGAAGCGGAGTCAACCGGTATTCCATCGTTAAAGGTATCGTTCAATAATGTGTTTGGTTATTATTTAGAGGTTACCCATAGTCACCGTGATAAAGTACCGACTGATTGGATCCGTAAACAAACGCTGGTAAACGCAGAGCGATACATCACCCCGGAACTTAAAGAATACGAAGAGCAGATTTTAGGTGCAGAAGAAAAAATATTATCATTAGAAACAAAACTCTATAACGAATTACTGTATTCGCTGGCTGAATATATTAAGCCGATTCAACTTAATGCACAACTGATAGCCAGGTTAGATGTGTTGCTGAATTTCGCTACTATTTCTATCAAAAACTACTACGTTAAACCTGAGATCAACGATAGTAAGCTAATCGATATTAAAGGTGGCCGCCACCCGGTTATTGAGAAGAACTTGCCGCTTGGCGAAACGTATATTACCAATGATGTTTATTTAGATTCCGATTCGCAGCAGATCATCATCATCACCGGGCCGAACATGGCGGGTAAATCGGCGTTGTTAAGGCAAACCGGCCTAATTGTGTTAATGGCGCAGATGGGTTGCTTTGTGCCTGCCAAATCAGCTTCTATTGGTTTGGTTGATAAGATATTTACCAGGGTAGGAGCATCGGATAATTTGTCATCTGGCGAATCTACCTTTATGGTGGAGATGAATGAGACGGCAAGTATCCTGAATAATCTTTCAGATCGCAGTCTGATCTTGCTGGATGAAATCGGCCGTGGCACCTCAACCTATGATGGTATTTCGATTGCCTGGGCTATTGCCGAGTATCTGCATAATCATCCATCGGCTAAAGCCAAAACTTTATTTGCTACACACTATCATGAATTGAATGAATTAAGCAATTCATTCAACCGGATAAAGAACTTTAATGTATCAGTAAAAGAGGTTGGCCACCAGATCATCTTTCTACGCAAACTGGTACCCGGCGGCAGCGAGCACAGCTTTGGTATCCATGTTGCAAAATTGGCGGGTATGCCACAAAAAGTGCTGAGCCGCGCCAATGAAATATTAAAGAAATTAGAGAACGAACGTACCGGCGGCGAACATATCAAAGAAAGTATCCGCAAAGTTCAAAAGCAAGCCGTACAGATGCAAATGTTTAGTATTGATGATCCTGTGCTGGTTAAAATACGTGATACGTTGAATAACCTTGACGTAAATACCTTAACACCTGTTGAAGCCTTGATGAAGCTGGATGAGATTCAGCGGGTGATAAAAGGGTAGTATTTTCAATTTCGGGTTTTCTGTGTGTTAATATGTTTAAAACATTTACGTTTGCAAAATTATAAGCCGCTCTATCTTTATCATATGAAGTTAAACCGGAGCAGTAAGTATTTATTTTTAGCGTTGATCATTTTTTCTTCATGCCATTCGCGCAAGGCTGTTATGAAAGGCGAGCCGGGTGAAATTGTGCAACCGCAAGCAAGCATTGCCGACAAATATTCGCAAATGATGGGCGTGGATAAAAACGCTATTCAAAATGGCCGTTTATATGCTTTTATAGATCAGTGGTACGGTACTCCTTATAAATTTGGAGGCGAAGATAAAGATGGCGTAGACTGCTCGGGCCTGGTACAATTGTTAGAACAGCAAGTTTATGGTGTAAATTTACCACGAATTACCTACCAACAGGTTGCCATAATTAAACGCGAGTACGAAGAGCAATTAAAAGAAGGCGATCTGGTGTTTTTTGATTTTGACGGCAAGCAATTTAGTCACGTGGGCGTTTATCTTCAAAATGGATACATTGTGCACGCCAGCTCAACCAAAGGAGTTATGATCGTTCCATTACATGGCAGTATGTACAAATACTTTTCGAGGTGCGGGTCTGTTACCGATACCTTAACTACAGCCCAAACTAATTAGCAATAATTCGCTATTTTTGTAATATGAAAGATTCGAAAGAAGAATATTCATTCTGGACTAAATACAAACGCTTCGCCAGTACCGAAATATTACTTTATGCTATTATGATTATCGGTATTATACTGGGTATAATTATATTTAGTTAGTTTTTAGTTATCGTAAAATTATAAGAATCAGCGTCCTCTACCGACTGGTAAAAATCAACCACTTCCTGATACATGTCTTTGGGATAAGTACCATCTTTTACCTGCAGCCGCCTTTTATATATCAACTGATCGCCAATTACAACCGTACTAACCTTAAATGTACCGAAATCCTTTTTAATATTAATGTTTAAAAGGTTGGCATCCGGATGATATCCTGCAGGTAAAGTATAAGTAACTTCATCTTCATCCGTATAGCCTTCGCTGATATAAACGTTTGAGGTGCGGTTTCTTAATTCCTTCGGTGTTGTGGTTATACGATTTACCGGATTTAGTAAAAAAAGAATTTTATTTCCAGTTACTGAACCATATTCAGGTGCTTTAAAGTCCATATTTTCAGTGGTAACAGGATTCATTCCCTTATTTTGTGTATAGTCTAACCTGCTAATATTAATATTGTTAATAGCATACAATGCAGCAATGGATTTTAATCTTTCTTCACCCGATTCCATTATTATTCCTTCACGATAGGGGTATGTTATACCTTTAAAATCAGTTAACATATTGCCATTAATGTCGCCCGTTGCATTAATTGTTAAGTTAATCTTTCGCAACTCTAAATTATCATGCGCAGTATATTTTGGCGTGTGTAATAACTCGCCGCCGTTGGGGGTACAAGCCAACACATACCGATCATCGGTAAAACTACCCAAATAGCCAAATGGAATGGTTTGATTGGTACAATCGCACCAGGTAGTGTCGTTTTTAAACGGCAGGCATAATATAATGTGGTTACCCTGATCCATGCTGGCAAAATCTGGCAAGAAACCTACTTTTGCTTCGCCATCATGATTGGCTTCTACAACACAATAATAGGATTCAATATTAACCGCCTTTAGTAAAGCTTGTGTATAGTTTACCAATGCTTTACAATCGCCATAATTTTGGGCATCAACTTCTGATGCTAAAAATGGCTGAACCCCGCCAATACCAACTTGTACGCTTACATAATGCGTTTTTGTCTGTACATATTCATATATTTTTTTTGCCTTTAACTTAGGATCTGTAATGTCTTTGGTTATCTCAACCATATGATCTTTAGTGCCGATTGGTAATTCCTGCCTTGTAGAAACCAGGTTGTCATATTCCCATTTGCCCAATTGTTGCCAATTATTAAATGATCCATTTATGCCATAATAACTAAATTGCTCTGGCGCAATTTTTATCGATATCAGGTAATCCTGATTATTGGGCCTGTAAGGTTCATACTTAATAGCTTTTAAATTTGCTACTTGCCAGGTGTATACAGTTGCATCCTTATTATGTTGTATATCCACACTGGTTGGCATATTTGTTTCCTTGTAACGAATATTAAAATCAGGATTACAGGTAAAAGTTAGTACACTTTTCTCAACTGCAATCCCGATCCCATCATTAGGCTGCCATTGAGGGAACTCGAGCGATTGTTTTATCTTTTGCTCATATTCATATTCAATGGTGTACGGGTAAACTGTAACAGATGGGGTGTAGTGTTTTACTTTAACATCTTCAAAAAGTGAGAAACCATCTGTTGTATTTGCATCCTCAAAATCACTCTCCGAAAACTTTGCGGTTTGTATGCCAAACTCATTAAATATAGTACCCTTAATATATTTTATGCTGGTAATTTTATCATGAAACACTACCAAACGGGCCATGTTATCCCCGTTTTTGTTAAGTATGGTGATGGCTTTTTTAAAATGATATATGGTCGTATTAATATCTTTAACTTCGATATCTATCTGCTGGTTTCTCACAACCGCGCTTGCATAGGGCAACAAATCTTTTGAAATTAAGCTTGCATCATACGGCTTTTGTTGCGCAAGTACTGTGTAGTTACTTGTTAAGATGAAAAAAAACAGGAATAATACGGTGCGCATTTCTAATTTATTAAATGATAATTAACTTTTCTTTTTAAGTATTACCGGGTTCTTTTCAGCCAGGATTATTTTATTAAATAACTCTTTCAAAAACGGATATTCTCCTGGTTGATATACAGCATTATCAAATTGTACTACGTGTGAAAAAGTAAATGAATTACCATCATTCTGAAAAAACGTTTCAAATTTTCCGCCTTTATTTGGTAATGCAAAACCTGCCAGTTCTGGTGGCGAATCAACAACATAATTGTCTGGAAGATGAACCACCAGGATATATCGTTCGGATAGCGGCATTCCCCTGTCCACCGGATAAGTACGATCAATCAAATGATAAGGATTTCGCAAAATATGATCTGTAATAAAAGGATTTAAATTCAAATGATCACTGTTAGGTTCACTAAATTCTTTGATCTCTATTTCGTCTTTTTCAATTAATGGTAAATCAAGACTATCCAGGTTGCTTATTTCAGCGTTTAAAACCTTATACTTTGGCGATCTTTCATCAAGGCTCTCAATGTATTCATCAACGGAGTTGAATTTTTTAATCGCTCTTCTTTTTTCGTAAGCCTCATAGCCAATTGAAAATTGTGTTAGCGTGCCTTTAAGCTTTCCATCAGGTGTTAAAGTAAGATCAAAGTTAGTTGTGCTAACCCTTTTCTGGTCATTTTGCATATCAATCCAAAAGGATGGTTTATCAAGGCTCATTACACGCCCCTGATCGTTTAAACATCGCAACGGCAATACCCCAAATGGTAATAATGGTTCGGTTCCATCCAGTAAATAGCTTTGATTTCCGATTTCAACCCGTGCTATAACGTAGTTAAAATCATCAGTTACCGGGTACAATTTATTAATAAACCCATGGTCGCGGGTTGATAGCAGCACAGCTTCTGCATTTAATCCCGCCTCACTTAATGCAGCAACTAATGCCAGGTTAATTTCGCCAACGCTACCACTATGGGTTTCAATAGCTTTACGTGTGCCGTCTTCGCTTCCTGTACCGTAAAAATCATTCCATTTTATATTTTTTTGAATGTATTCGTAAACAGCTATCGCCTTTGCCAAACTGTCTGTTTTGCCTGCAATTACCGGTGCTATCAAATCTTTAAATATACCCTTTTTACGAAGCTGGGCACCAAAGGAAGAAGAATGCTTATAGTCATAATCTACATTGCTCCAATCTGTTGCATATTTTGTGACGGCGCCGGTACTTAAATTTCGATATTGAGAAAGCTGAAAACTTATGGCCGACAAAAAGTTTACAGGCGAAGTCATATCTCCTTCAGTAATAAAAGCCGGGATATTGTTCATTGCAAAAGTAAGATGCGCGCAATCGCTTGATGCGCCTCTGCCTGAGAAGCAACCTCGCTCTACAACAGCAATATCCTTAGTTAATTTAAGGGGGCCACGCAAGGCAGCGTTGTATGTCCAATAACCAGGAATATGGGCATCATATTCTGAATAGATCTTTGGAATGTCACTTTGAAAACTCCATTTTGGAAAGTTTGCTAAAAATGGGGAGTAGGTGATATAATCGTATTCAATTATACATCCGTTTTTTATTGCCGGCATAGCAAATTTTTCGCTTGTCCAGTACTTATTAACTTTGGCTTTATAAACTTTGCCTGGCTCAAGTTCAGTTTTTTTAACATTACCATCATCACTAATGTAGGTAGTTACGCCTCTTACCAGTTCAAGCGTTTGGCCTTCGTTATCATTATTGTTAAGCAATATTGTTACATTCCCTTTATCAAATCCTTTAGCGTCAAAAATCTTTATTTTAACATGATACTCATAAATTATCTTTAACTGATCAGTGTTATCAAATTCTATTTTTGCGCTTCCGTGCTCGTTTAAAACTAATGCGTGTGCCGATGTATCCTTATCATATCGCTTCATATCTATTTCACCTTGCGTATAATTGCCATAATCAAAATCCTGGGCTTTGGATAGCAAACTCGTTAGAGAAAATAAAAGAAACAGCAATAAGGATTTTTTCATTTAGCTAAAATATTAGGTGGTTGAAAAGTAAGAATATTTTAAAAAGATTTAAAATAATTGTGCGCAATTGTTTGGGATACTTTTGCACCTTTGCAAACTGATAAATACATAATGAAACTGAATTTAAAACGCCCGTTAGCATTTTTTGATCTTGAAGCTACAGGCACAAATATAGGCTCGGACAGGATAGTTGAAATTTCTGTTATTAAACTACATCCAGAAGGCAACGAAGAAGTAAAAACCTGGCGTGTACATCCGGAAATGCCTATTCCGCTTGAATCATCATTAATCCATGGTATTTATGATGAAGATATTAAGAGTGAAAAAACATTTAAAGAGTTAGCACAAGAAGTTGCTGAATTTATCCATACCAGTGATCTTGCTGGTTTTAACTCGAATAAATTCGACATCCCGATGTTGATGGAAGAGTTTTTACGGGCTGGTGTGGTATTCGACTTGGATAACCGCCATTTTGTGGACGTACAGAACATCTTCCACCAAATGGAGCAACGTACTTTAAAGGCTGCGTATAAGTTTTATTGTGGTAATGAAATCATTAACGCACACTCTGCAGAGGCCGACACCCGCGCTACGATGGAAGTTTTGCTGGCGCAGATAGCTAAATATGAAAACAAGGAGTGGGAAGATAAAAAAGGCAATAAAAGCGTCCCGGTAACCAATGATGTTGAAGCCTTGCACAAGTTTACCAACCTAAATAAGCCTGTTGATTTTGCAGGTAGAATGATTTACAACGAAGAAGGTGAGGAGCTGATTAATTTTGGTAAACATAAAGGCAAAAAAGTTGAAGATGTGTTTGCTGTTGAGCCGAGCTATTATTCGTGGATGATGCAAGGCGATTTTCCTTTGTACACCAAACGTAAATTAGAAGAGATTTATACCCGCTTTAGCGCCAAAAAAGCAGCCGAACGCCAGGCGAAGCCTGCCCAGCCCAAACCGGTTGAGCAAAAGCCTGCTGAACAAACTGCCCCCAAAGAGTTTAAGAAACCAGATTTTCAAAAGAACAATAATCCTCGTTTTGAGAACAAACCTTTTAAAAAGAATGAAGAGCCCGCAAAGCCAGTTAACGAAGATATGCTGAAGCTTTTGGCTGATAAGTTTAAGAAAAGTTAGTTAGCGGTTGGAGATTAGATGCTTTAATTTTGCTAATCTCTAATCAATATACTTCAAGAACTCGATATTCCTTTTCAAACCATCAAACTTTGTGCGTTTTACTGCTGAGTTTTTGAATACTTTTTGGAATGTTTCGTGGGTGATATCTTCCCAATCGTTTTTTTTCATACCCAAAAGTTCGGTATGTGGTGTAAATGCCGGTTCGTTGTGTAACACCGAAAATTTATTCCACGGACAAACATCCTGGCAAATATCACAGCCAAACATCCAGTTATCCATCTTGCCTTTAAATTCAGCAGGAATCTCATTTTTTAGTTCGATGGTAAGGTACGATATACATCGGCTGCCATCAACAACATAAGGGCCTACTATCGCGTCAGTAGGGCAGGCATCTACGCAGCGGGTGCAAGTACCACAATGATCCGCGGTTGGTTCAATATCATATTCCAATTCGAGATCGATAATTAACTCAGCCAAAAAGAAAAATGAACCGGCTTTTTTATTGATAAGATTACCATTCTTTCCAATCCATCCCATACCTGATTTTTTGGCCCAGGCACGGTCTAACACAGGTGCCGAATCCACAAATGCACGACCGCTAACTTCGCCGATCTTCTCATTAATAATACTTAATAGTTGCTTTAGCTTATCCTTAATTACATTGTGATAATCAGAACCATAAGCATATTTTGATATTTTGGGGGCAGATAAATCATGCTGATCATTATCCGTGTAATAATTTAGCCCTAATGAGATAACCGATTTTGCTCCATCAACTAATAAACGAGGATCAAGGCGTTTGTCAAAATGGTTTTCCATATATTGCATTTCGCCATGCATGCCTTTTTTAAGCCAGTCTTCAAGGCGTGGTGCTTCCTCTTCTAAAAACTCAGCTTTGGCAATTCCGCAAAACATAAAGCCAAGGTTTATTGCCTCGGTTTTAATTATATTAGAATATGCCTGTTTTTTAAGCTGCATGACGCAAAGATAATATAAATGAGTCACTTAGTAAGGTTTTGGTAAACCTGCAAATTAACTATAGTGATATTTTATTTATTTAGAGTAAACAGATATTCGTAATTACTGTTGATATTAAAAAGAACAGGAATTATGCTACAATTTATAAATGATCTGCCATCGCATGTTATAGGTATTCATGCCATTGGCGAAGTAACTAAGGAAGATTACGAAAAAGTATTATTGCCACGTATAGACGAAATGGTTAAAAATCAAGACGAAATAAATTATTTGCTGGTGCTTGAAACCGATGTCTCAAACTTTTCGGCTGCTGCGTGGTGGGAAGATGTTAAGCTTGGAATTAAAAACTTTACCAAATGGAACCGCATTGCCATTGTAAGCGACCAAAAAGGAGTGGAGTGGTTTAGCGATGCATTTAGGTTTATGATACCTGGCAAGTCAAAAGGATTTCCATTAAGCCAATTACAGGATGCCATAACCTGGGTGTCGGTACATGATAAGTAATATAAAAAAACCGGTTTGAAATTTTCAAACCGGTTTTTTTATATTGAATAAGTTTTAGAAACTATGTCTTACATTATTGCTGAATGTTTTGGTAGTCCAGTAACCGCTATCTAAAATTCTTCTAACGGTCATCAACGGATCTTGTGGATAACGTTTATCAGCTAACTGAAATGCTAATTTAATACCCCGTTTGTGTAATTCAGGCAGGTTTTGTGCATTCCATAAACCAAACGGATAAGCGAAATAGGTAATCGGTTTACCTGTTATTCCCTGCAATTTCGCGTCAGGTTTATCTAACTGAATTTGCCAGTCTTTACCTGCAAATTTCTTAAAGTTGCTGTGGTTCCAGGTATGGCCACCAATGGTATTGCCTTCATCAGATAGTTGTTTCACTTGATCTGAACTCATGTAGTGTTTTTTTCCTAAGGATACTGTCATGATAAAAAACACGCCTTTAAATCCATATTTTTTCAACGTTGGCCTTGCCACATCCCATTGGTCGCCGTCAGTATCATCAAATGTTAACATGATTGGTTTACTGGGTAGTGGCGTACCTTTAGTTAAATAATTGTAAAGCTGATCGGGTGAAATAGTATGGTACCCACTATCAGCCAGCATTTTAATGTGGTCTTTGAAAGCCGCTGGCGGAATAATGTAATCTTTTGATGTTTTAGAATCTGTAGGTTTCCAATCCCTTATCTGGTGGTAACAAATAACCGGGACTTGTTTACGGGCCATTATTGCCGCTGTGTTTGACTGCGCTTGCACTGCTATGGTGCCTAATATACCCAATGATAATACTGAAAAAAGCTTTTTTAACATGGTAGATGCTGTATTTAATAATTATTTAACAATGGCGAAATTAAGATAATTTGAATGTTTGTAAACCTTAATTTATAAACAATTCAACAACTTTGTTACAGTAATACGATGCGTTTACCTTCGGCTGCTGATCGTTTTGCGGCATCCAATATCTCCATAACCACCATGTTGTAGTTTAGTGATGACAGATCATCTGTACCCGGGATTTGTTTGTGCAAAACGGCGGTTAAATAAACAATCGGATCGTTGATAGGCGCAGCTAATGGTTGAACATCTTTAGTACCCATAATTTTTTCACGCATACGGCTCACAATATGGCTGGTATCCAAAGCATGTAAGTATCCGGTTTCGCCAAATACTTCGAAATCTTTAATCGAGAACGGCCAGTTCCATGAGCCTTCAATCTCACCGGTTGCGCCGGGGTATTCAACAATGATCGTAGCATCGTCATCAACTTTTGGATAAACAGCCGGTTTATAATGACGGGTAATTGCAGTAACTGCAATAGGCTTTTTACCGTGCATCATCCAGGTCATCAAATCAGCGCCATAGCAACCGAAATCATTTAAAGCACCAGCACCATTTAATACCGGATCGGTTAGCCAGGCTAAAAACTCCGGGCTGCAACCAATTTCTTTTGGCCCCTGGTGCCCATCATGCGCTACCATCCTTTTAACAGAGCCAATTGTACCTGCATTTACCGTATTATAAACATCCCAGTTAGATGGATACCATGTAGTTTCATAATTAGTTAATACTTGGATATGATATTGATTAGCTAATTCCTGTATTCTTTTAGCCTGATCGAGCGTGGCAGCTAAAGGTTTTTCAACCATTACCGGAATGTGTAAAGGCGCGCAAACTTCAACTATTTTAACATGACCCGCAGCTTCGTTATAGCCCAAAACGGCATCCGGTTTGGTTTTAAGTACCATCGTTTTCAGGTCGGTGTAAAATAAAGAATCGGGTATATGAAAGATCTTACCAAATTTTACCCATAAAGCTTTATTAGGTTCAGCAATGCCTACAATATTGGCGGTACCATCTTTATAACGGCTTAATATGCCATAAACGTGATTGTGGTTTAACCCGGCAACTGCCAGGCGTAAAGCTTGCGCGTTAGCGTTTATGGCAAGCCCTGCCATTAACACCATTAATAAAATCGTGCTTTTGAAATGCTTTCTCATATTGAATTTTAGTTGGTTTAAAATAATGATGGATTACCACCCAGTTTGATCTTACCCAAATGCCTGTAAGCCGCCTCCGTTGCCTCGCGGCCACGGGATGTGCGCATTAAAAAGCCTTCCTGTATTAAAAAGGGTTCGTAAACTTCTTCAATAGTACCTTCCTCTTCGCCTACAGCGGTAGCTATGGTTTTTAGCCCAACAGGTCCGCCTTTAAACTTATCGATGATGGTTAACAGTATCTTGTTATCCATTTCATCAAGGCCATGCTCGTCAACATTTAGTGCATTTAAGGCATATTGAGCTATTGATGTATCAATATTACCATCACCTTTTATCTGGGCGAAATCCCGTGTACGGCGAAGCAGAGCGTTTGCAATACGGGGTGTACCACGACTACGGCGGGCTATTTCGTAAGCGCCTTCATCACTTATCGGTGTTTTTAATATAGATGATGAACGTAATACTATCGTAGTTAAAAGCTTGGCATCATAATATTCTAACCTCGAATTGATACCAAATCTTGCCCGCAACGGCGAGGTTAACAAGCCTGATCGGGTAGTTGCACCAACCAAAGTAAACGGATTCAACGAGATTTGCACTGAACGGGCGTTAGGGCCACTTTCCAGCATAATATCAATCTTGAAATCCTCCATTGCTGAGTATAAGTACTCTTCAACCAGCGGACTAAGGCGATGGATCTCATCAATAAATAAAATGTCACCTGTTTCAAGGTTAGTTAGTAGTCCGGCAAGGTCGCCAGGCTTGTCTAATACAGGTCCTGAAGTTATTTTGATACCTACACCCATCTCATTCGCAATAATGTGCGACAGGGTAGTTTTGCCTAAGCCGGGAGGGCCATGCAGGAGTACATGGTCAAGAGCTTCTCCGCGTAGGCGGGCAGCTTGAACAAATATGCGTAAGTTGGCTAATATTTTATGCTGACCGGTAAAATCCTCGAATGCCTGCGGCCGTAAAACTTTTTCAATATCACGTTCAGCAGGAGAGAGGCGTTCACTTTCGGGGTCAAGATTCTCGTTCATTTGCCAACGAATTTAGTATTTTTATTTTGAAATCAAATTCGGGGATATTGATTTTTATATAGATTATTCTCCTTCAGGATACTTACGAAATATGCTGTTGATCTTCATCTGTATCACCCCAAAAAATGCTTCCTTAAATATACCGGTCGACATTTTAGATGTACCCGCCGTACGATCGGTGAAGATGATAGGCACTTCAACTATTGTAAAACCATGCTTAATAGCAGTGTATTTCATTTCTATCTGGAAGGCATAGCCCACAAACTTTATCTTATCAAGCTTAACAGTTTCTAAAACTTTGCGCTTGTAGCACATAAAGCCGGCTGTTGAATCCTGCACGTTGATACCGGTTATAAACCGCACATATACCGATGCAAAATAGCTCATTAAAACACGGCTCATTGGCCAGTTAACTACGTTAACACCATTGCTGTATCGCGAACCGATAACTGCATCTGCACCGCTTACAGCAGCTTCACGTAATCTCAACAAATCATCAGGATTGTGAGAAAAATCGGCATCCATTTCGAAGATGTAATCATATTTGCGTTCGATAGCCCATTTAAAACCATGGATATAAGCAGTACCGAGCCCTTGTTTGCCTTCACGGGTTTCCATGAAGAGCGTTTCAGGGTAATCCTGCTGCATGGCTCTTACAATATTCTGGGTACCGTCAGGTGATCCATCATCGATGATCAGCAAATGGAAATCATGGGGCAAAGAGAATACTTTACGGATCATCCGTTCAATATTTTCTTTTTCGTTGTACGTTGGTATTATTATTAAACTATCAGGCACTTAAATATGGGCTAAGGCTTTAATTGATAAAAGGCCAAAAATACAGGATTTTACCATGTATCAAAAATAAAAAAACAGGAAAGCGATAAGCTTCCCTGTTTTCTTTACAACAATATGTTGTTTTATAAATTGTTAGTATCAGCAATTATTTTGCTCCTGTCAACCGGTATAGGGTCCTGATCAGGGTCTGAAATGTAGCTGCGTTCTTTTAAGCGTGGTGATACAAACATAAATGCAACCACAAATACTACGATAAATCCTACGAAGAACCAGTAATAATTAGCACCTTGTAAGTGGTGAGATAAGAAACCACCGTTTGATATATTGCCGTTAACCATAGCTGTGATGGTATTACCCAAAGCAACAACTAATAACCAAATAGCGGACATGGTGCTCTTCATTGATTTTGGCGAGTGGGTATAAGCGTACTCTAAACCAGTGATAGATACCAATACTTCTGCCGCAGATAGTATTACATAAGCAAATATTTGCCACCATATAGTTGGATGGCCGCCATGGTCGATATTAGTTTGTATTAATGCGATAATCACAAATGATAACGCGGTTAATACTAAACCTGCACCTAATCTTCTTAAAGGAGTGGTTTTTAAACCGATACTGTCTAAATATGGATATAACCAATAACTGAATAATGGTATAAATATCAATAAGAATACCGGGTTAAAAGTTTGCACCTGACCAGCTAACATGGTGAAATGGAAAGAACCGAAGCTCAAAGTAAGATCCATTTTATCTGCTTGCAGCACCCATTCAGAAAGGTTTTGATCCCAAACAGCCCAGAATGCCAGCGCGAAAAAGAATACCGCCATTACACGATAAACGGCTTTAATACCTTCAACTTTTATTGGGTCGTAATTGGTTTTAGCAACATCTAACCATGATTCGCCTTTTTTCTTCTTACTAATGTTGAATAGCGCATATATCGAAATAAATACGAAATTATTCCTGTTAACACCTTGTGGCGGAACTTTAACATACATTTTTCGGCCAGAGAAGAAAATAATGGTAGCTAAGCCCATTAGTACACCGGGAATACCAAAAGCCCATTTGGCACCATAATATTTGTAAGTCTCAGGTATTAAAATAGTAGCCACCATAGATCCTGCATTGATGCTGAAATAAAACCAGCTATAAACCTTGTCAAGCAGATCTTGATTTGAGGCATCAAACTGGTCGCCCACATTAGCCGAAACGCAAGATTTTATACCACCGGCACCAATTGCCACCAGCACCAAGCCGCCTATAAATCCATTTAAATTAGTATCAAACAATGCCAGGAACAAGTGCCCTAAGCAATAAACCATCGATATATAAAGGATTATTTTATATTTACCGGTAAACCAATCGGCAACCAAACCGCCTACAAAAGGTAATGTGTAAGCTAACGCAACAAAAAAGTGAGTACTTTCATTTGCTCTTGCTTCAGCAACTGTGGTTAAAGCCGGATTGTGGGTGGGATTGTAAAATTGGGCAACCAAAAAGGTTACCAGGATAGAACGCATACCGTAAAAGCTGAACCTTTCCGCGGCCTCATTGCCTATGATAAAAGGAATACTTCGGGGATACTTTGATTTTTTCGGAACTACTTCCGACGTGGGTACATATTCACTCATGAGATCAGTTAATTTCGACTAAAATACTATTATTCTGCTAAATCAAAATTTAATATCGAAAGTATTACTCAACACTCGGTTAATATTTTGATTGTGAGCGACTAGTAGCTGTTTAATTTTTATTTCCTAGTTGGGATTTATCTTCTATAGCCTGTTTTTTGGGATCGGTAAATTCGTTATCATGCTCATCGGGCACATTGCGCATATCCAGGTTATCAATATATTTCCAGTGGCCATTGATGAGTTTATAACCATCATAACTTAGATCAGGCCCGTATGATTCCAGGTCTTTCTTTGATTTTTCATCAGGTGCAGAGAGATGGTCAAAAACAATCAAATCCTCTTCAGGAACATATTTTAGCAACATGGATGCCTGGCGGGTGTATTGAAATATAATACGAGCATGCTTTGAAGTGCCAAAAACCTGCATTCCAAACTGAGGTTTATCGTTTTTAAATGAAAGTACCTCAATAACTTTTTTGGTAGAAGAAGATGTATAGCCTTTCCAGCCAAGCAGCACATAGTATGACTTTTCCCCGGTTACACGTATAATTTTATAATATTGGGCACCGTACCATTTACGGTTATCGGTAATTGAATCTTCCGGAGTTTTTAACAACGGAGAGTAATCTACCAATGGAAATAATTTTAACGGGCCGCCCGTGTTTAATTGGATGGCACCATAAAAGCGGTAACTACCATCATCATTCATCACATGCCAGCTTATAATACGGAACCTGTTATCGGGCGAATTGATGATACTTGTCGTTTTTACAGAATCGAACGGAAACAAAAATGAGTTCGGGACTTTTAACGCGCTAACCAATGTTTTAACAAACATGATATTAGCGTTTTGCCGCTCCGGTTCGTTGTCGTTATTGATCATTGTTTTGCCCAAATCAGCCAGGCTATCCTGATACATGCTTAGCTTTTGCTGATTACTGCTTTCGTCAGTATGTTGCGCAAATGAATGGGTTACAATCAGTAATAACGTAATAAAGACAAGCCAACGCTTCATTGTATAAATTCTATTTGTTTTAAGAGTTCAATATTAGAACAATTAACGCAAATTTTCAATAACAATTGCGCTGGCACCACCGCCGCCATTACAAATTCCGGCTGCACCGTATTTACCACCGTTTTGCTGTAACACACTTAACAGGGTAACAACTATTCTTGCACCAGATGCACCAAGCGGGTGACCCATAGAAACAGCACCACCATTTACATTTACTTTTGCCGGATCGAGCTTTAAGTTTTGATTATTGGCGATAGATACAACAGAGAATGCTTCATTTATTTCATAAAAATCAATATCATTGCCGGTTAAACCACCACGATGTAAAGCCAATGGAATAGCTTTGGATGGGGCAGTGGTAAACCATTCAGGCGCTTGCTGGGCATCGGCATAAGAGATAACTTTGGCCAATGGTTTTATACCAAGCTCTTCGGCCTTTTCTCTACTCATTAATATTACAGCCGCAGCACCATCATTTAAGGTTGATGCATTGGCGGCCGTAACAGTGCCGTCTTTTTTAAATACCGGTTTTAAGGATGGAATTTTATCAAACTTAACGGCACGAGGCTCTTCATCATCTTCAAATAAAGTGATGTCGCCTTTTTTGTCTTTCAGTTCAACAGCAGTAATTTCATCCCTGAATTTTCCGGCGTTTTGCGCAGCTTGTGCTCTTTTGTAAGATTCAATGGCGTAAGCATCCTGATCTTCGCGGCTTATATTGCAATCTGTTGCACATAACTCGGCTGCAGACCCCATGTGGTAATCATTATAAACATCCCACAAGCCATCTTTAACAAGGCCATCTATAATTTGTCCGTTGCCTAAACGATAACCGTTACGAGCTTTATCTAAATAATAAGGTATATTGCTCATACTTTCCATGCCCCCTGCCAAAACAATATCGTTTTCACCTGATGCAATGCTTGTAGCTGCGAGCATAATGGCTTTCATGCCCGATGCGCATACCTTATTAACAGTAGTAGCCGGTAAATAGGGCAGTCCAGCAAATACTGCGGCTTGTGTGGCAGGTGCCTGGCCTAAATTAGCCGACAATACATTGCCCATATAAACTTCCTGTATATGTTCAGGTTTTAAGCCTGATTTTTCGATAACTGATTTAATTACAAAGCTGCCTAACTGTGTGGCACTGAATGATGATAAGCTTCCGCCAAAGCTGCCGATAGGCGTGCGCGTAGCTGCAACTATTACTACTTCTTTCATAAATTATTTATAAACTGGTAGGCAAAATTAGTATTT